>Ga0080004_1119309_pt1 | contig 49696 bp, 45 predicted proteins | sample WasSprMetagenome_FD_69207 | JGI IMG/M metagenome (GOLD analysis project Ga0080004, IMG submission 69207) | Sulfidic aquatic microbial communities from Washburn Spring, Yellowstone National Park, USA - WS (SPADES assembly) (version 2) | ecosystem: Environmental > Aquatic > Thermal springs > Hot...
ATATAGTGGGATTAAGTTATTCCTTAACTTTTGCTAATCAATATTCTAATTTTGAGTTATCTACTACTTTTCCACTAATTTCTTTTTCATTAACTGAGTCTATCTCTATTTTATCTAATTTATTAAGATTAATAAAAGAAAAACTAATAGATGGCCTTAAAATTAATCTCGAAAAAGTTAATAATATTGTTAATTATAATCCTTCTATAGTAACTCCATTAGCTAAAATTGTAGGTTATGATAAAGCATATGAAATAGTTAAGGAAGCGCTTAAAAATAAATTATCTATTAAAGAGTATGTGGTTTTAAATAATATATTAACTCAAGATGAAGCTGAAAAAATATTAAATCCTTTAAACTTAACTAAACCAGGATATTAAAAATATTGTTTATTAAAATTTTTTTGTTAAAATTAATTTTTTAGTGTTCTTTTAAAAAATTAACATTTTTTTAACTTATTTTTTAAATACAGTTTATTTTTTTGGAAAAAATATACAACATATGATAGAGAAAGCAAATTTTAATACAATTGAAAATAACTCATATATCAAAAATTCTCTTAAATTAATAAATCTTAATCAAAAATATGATATTTTACCATTTTATGATAATAAAAGTTATAAGGATGAATGTAGTGATTTTTATTATCGTGAAGTTCTGATGACGAGTGATGTAAATTTAATGAAGAAGTTAATTAGTATAGAGACTAAAGAAGCTGCCCCTCACGAAAATATATGTAGTAGAGATGAATGTAGTAAATTAAACCCGAATTTAGTTGCTATTAATTTAGATAAAGTAAGAGAAATGGGGATTGATGGGAAGGATGTAGTGGTTGCCGTTGTTGATAGTGGTATAATTTATAATCATCCTGATATAGAAAAAGATAGAATAATATTTTATAAAGATTTTTCTGGGGAATCTAATGAGAATAATCCTAAGGATTTATTAGGTCATGGTACTCATGTTGCTTCGTTAATAGGTGGTAGTGGTAAAATGTCGAATGGATATAATCAAGGAGTAGCACCGGGTGTTAAATTCGTTATTCTTAGAATAACCTCAGTTTCTGAAATAATTAAGGCATTGGAATGGATAAAAGATAATGGGAAAAAATATAATATAAAGGTTGTTAATTTATCAATAGGGGTTGATCCTAAAACGGGATATCTAAATGATACTATAGCTAAATTAGCTAATGATTTAGCTCAGGATTATACAGTTGTAGCTGCTGCAGGGAATGACTATGCTAATGAAACTATAGATAGCCCAGGGATTGCACCTGATGTTATAACAGTTGGCGGAATTGATACTAAGAATACTTGTGATGTTTCAGATGATACCATCTATGATGCTTCTTCTAAAGGTCCTACTCCTTTTGATTTATTAGATAAACCTGATGTGGTTGCTCCTGCTAAGTTATTACCTGGTGCTAGGGTTCCTAATTCAGTCTTTGATCCTTACAAACTAAAATTTGATAATTATTATGCTTCATCTACTAAGAATATAATAATGGATAACGAATTACATGAAATTTATAAAGATAATGTAAATAGTGATTCAAATTCTGGTGGTAATTCTATAGATGATATTTGGCAGGGTAAGTATTATATTAATTTATCTGGAACAAGTGGAGCTACTGCTATAGTATCGGGAATTGCAGCTTTAATCTATCAAGTTTTACCTAATGCTACTCCTAAACTAATTAAAGAAATATTAATGAAAACAGCACGTAAAATAAAAGATCCTCAAACTAATCAAGTTTATGATAAATATACTCAAGGTGCGGGTTTAGTTGATGCTTATAATGCTATTAAGTATGCTATGAACCTTAAAAATAATATTAATAACATTAATTTGGCTTAATTTTAAATTTTTAATAAAGGTTTGTTTTAATCTATGGATTTATTTAACTTTATTAAAAATACAATTCAAAATAATTTTAAAAACGAGTTACAAAATTCTATTAATAATTCTATTGAAAACGCTGTTTATTCTAATATTGATGTTATTAGAAATTATAAAAATATTTACATAATATCAGTAGGTAAAGCTTCTTTAAGTATGTATAACACTTTAATTCATACTTTTGAAAAATATAAGCTAAGTTTTAACAAAACTTTAGTTATTTATGATATTAATCTAAAGGATCAAATAAAAGATTTGGAAATTCTTAAAAATAATAAAAAAGTAGAATTAATAGAATCTACTCATCCTTTAGTAAGTGAGAATTCTTTTAAAGCTGCTAAAAAAATTATCGATTTAGTCTTAGAGTTTGATAATGAAAATAGTTTATTTTTATTTTTGATTTCTGGTGGTAGTAGCTCTATGGTAGAAGATTCTATTATACCACCTATTACTTTAGCTGAAATTTACAAGATACTCTTGCAAGTTGATTTAAATATTTATAAACTGAATACTTATAGAACTTTTTTATCTAATATAAAAGGTGGAAAATTATTACAATATTTTAATAAATCTAAAATTATTAGTTTTATTATTTCTGATGTCCCATTTAATAGCGTAGATACCATAGGTTCAGGGCTTACTACTTTTTATAAAAAATTATCTTACCAAGAAATGAATCAATTAATTTCTGAATTATCCCAATATTTAAAAATCCTTATAGATTCTAAAATGCTTTTAAATATTATTAATAAAAACAAAGAAATCGAAAAGATAATGGAAAACAAATTAGATTACTTAAAAGGGAATCTCCATAATTTTGTTTTACTAGATAATTTTGAAAGCATTTATTTATTATACAATCAAATGAAGAATTTAAAAGAATATTATAAATTAAATGTGAAAAATAAAGGTTTTGAAATCGAAATTGTTTCTACACACATTAATTTAGATATTATTAATTTAACTAAATTTTTTAAATCATTTATATTTACTAAGTTAAATGAGTACTTAAGGGGTAATATGAAAGATAAGATAAAGGTTTATTTATTTGGTGGAGAAACTTATTTAAAAGTTTTAAAAGATGGATATGGTGGTAGATTACAGCATCTTGTTCTTTATTTAGTAAAGGAGCTATATCATTTACTTATAAATCAATTTAATATAAATGAATTGAAAAATAAGGTGGATATATTATTTTTTTCATTAGCTACTGATGGTAAGGATGGTAATACTGATAAAGCTGGTGTTATTTTACCTATTTTTGAATTTTTTAATAAGGATATTTCTAAAATAGAAAAATATTTGGATAATTTTAATAGTGGTATTTTCTTTGATAATCCTAAAAATAATAAATATCTTATTAACTTACCTTATGGTTTGATTAATTTAAACGAGATTTATGGAATTATTTTTGATTTTAAAGATGATCTAAATTAATAAATTAATATGAAGGGGAGTTTTGATAACCGACAAATGATAGGATTATGAAATTAATTTTATTAAAAAAAGATAATTTTTTACTATTCTAAGATGCAGTTAAAGTGCTCTATATATTTAAAATTTTGACTGTATATAGATTTTAAATCTTGTTGGATTTTTTCTTTATTTTGTGGATATTTATTATCTAATTTGCTAACAAAAGCTTTTTTATTTATACAAACTAATTTATCAGTTAGTTTAGACACTATATTTATATCATGACTTACCATTAGTATTGTAATGTTTAGGGAATTTTTTATCTTAAAGATAATGTTTAGTAGTTCTGTTTTTGATTTAGGATCTATAAAATTAGTGGGTTCATCTAAGATTAAGATTTTGATGTTTCTAATTAGTGCTCGTGCTAATAGTAGTTTTTGAATTTGTCCACCTGATAATTCACTGAGTTTTTTATCTTTTTTATCCTCTAAATTTAATAATTCCATAATTTTTTCTACTTCTATTTTATCTTGTGAAGTATAAACAAAGTTAGGTAAGCTAAATAAACCTTTTCGTTTATATTTTGATATTAATATTGCTTCTTTAACAGTGATTGGAAAATTTTTATCAATATTTGAAATTTGAGGTAGGTAACCTATGTATTCTAAATAGCTTTTATCTTTTGATATATCTTTATTAAGGATTTTAATGGTTCCTTGATTAAGTGGGATTAAGCTTAATAGAATTTTTATTAATGTAGTTTTTCCTGCTCCATTGGGACCGATTATACTAACAAATTCTCCTTCTTCTACTTCTAAGTTTATATCTTCTAACACTAATTCTTGATCGTATTTAAAATAAAGATTTTTTATTTCGATTATTTTAGACATTGGAGGATTTTTATTGGTGGATTTTTTGACCAATAATAATGGGCCCCCCAGGACTCGAACCTAGAACCCTGCGGTTATGAGCCGCATGCTCTGCCACTTGAGCTAGGGGCCCTCCATTTTTATTATTCTCTTTTTTCTTTAGTTTCCCTTTTTTTATTTTTAGTATTTAAATTTTTATTAAAAGAAAATCTCTAAAAAAGTGTAATAATTAAATTAAGAGGTGATTTTTATGAACAATGAAAGAATTAATGTTAAAAAAACTTACAAAATATTAATAAATAATAATTTAGTTAGGAGCGAAAGTAATAGGACTTATAAGCTTATGAGCAAAGAAGGTAAATTTTTAGCAAATATAGTTAGGTCTTCTAGGAAGGATTTAAGAGATGCTGTAAGATTTTCTAAGAATGTTTTTGATACTTGGTTTTCTAAAAGTGGATATAACAGAGGGCAGATAATTTATAGAATGGCTGAAGAATTAGAAAATAGGAAACAAGAATTTATAAATGAACTGTCTTTAATGGGGGTAGAAAATCCTGTTAAAGAGATAGAAGTTAGTGTAGATAGATTGGTTTATTTTGCAGGGTTTGCTGATAAATTTCATCATCTCTTAGGAACTATTAATAATGTTAATAATAAATTTGTTAATTATTCTACACCTGAAGCTGTAGGTATAGTTGGGGTTGTTTTACCTGAAAAACCTTCGTTTTTAAGCTTTATTTCCTTAGTTATTCCTATTATTATGCTAGGGAATGTAGTTGTTGTTTTGGTTGAACATAATCCATTAGCTGTTTTATCTTTTTCTGAAGTTATAATAGCTTCTGATGTTTTACCTGGCGTTATTAATATATTAACTGGATTTTATGAAGAGTTGCTACCTGTTTTAGCTAATCATATGGATGTTAACTCTATTTGCTTTGTTTATAATGAATTGAATGATAAAAATAAGAGATTAAAAGAGGTTATCCAAGAAGGGGCTTCTCTTAATGTTAAAAGAACTTTTATTAAACAAATTAAAGAAGAAGATTTTTATAATGATGATCTGTTTAAATTGGAGTTTTTAATGAATTTTGTTGAAATTAAAACTATTTGGATTCCCCAAATGATATAAAATAATATAAAATTTTTAAATTGCAATAGATTTTAGCAGGAAAGTTTAAAATAATGTAGAATTAATAGGCAATGGATATAATATTAAATTCTTTACCCCATAGGTATCCATTTTTATTTGTAGATAAGGTATTAAGTTTAGAAGAAAATGAGATAATTGTAAAGAAGAATGTAAGTATAAACGAGTGGTTTTTTGTAGGTCATTTTCCTGATAGTCCTATATTACCTGGAGTTATCATAATAGAAGCTATAGCTCAGGCCGCGGGGGTTTTGTTTTTACATAATTTTAAAGATAAAGATAATTATTTACCAGTTTTAACGGCTGTTAATGAGTTTAAATTTAAAAAAAGTGCTAAACCTGGTGATGTTCTCGTTATAAAGGTAAAGAAAGAAAAGGTAAAGAAATTGGGGCAAGTAATTTTTCCTACTGCTAAAGGGGAAGTGTATGTTGAAGATGTTTTAATAGCTTATGGAAATTTAACGTTTGCGATTACTCCTAAAAAATAATTAAAAAGCATTAAAAATACTAAGAAATCAAAAGGAGTTTAGTTATGCTAAAGATTGGAGTAATAGGTGTTGGGTATATGGGATTTCATCATACGCGGATTTATTCTCAAAATAAGATCTGTAAGTTAGTAGGGGTTTATGATGTAAATGAATCTAAAGCTAAGATGGTAGCAGAAAGTCTACAAACTGCTTATTATAAAGATGTTAAAGATTTAATAAAAGAAGTGGATGCTGTTTCTATTGCTGTGCCTACTGATAAACATTATGAAGTAGCTAAAATGGTTTTAAATTATTCAAAACATATATTAATAGAGAAGCCTGTAACTGATAATTTAGAACAAGCTGAAGAATTAAGGGAATTAGCTTATAAAAAAGGAACTATTTTAATGGTAGGACATACTGAAAGATTTAATCCTGTTTTAAAGCAAATTATTAATTATGTAAAGAGGCCGATATTCATTGAGGTAAGGAGGATGGGGCCTTTACCTAATAGAAAACCATCTACGGGGGTTGTTCTTGATTTAATGATCCATGATATAGATATTATCGTTAATTTTTTACTAAGAGGTAAAAAAATTAGGGAAATAAATGCGGTTGGTAATAGTGTTTATGATTTTACTTTAAATGAAGATATAGCTAATGCTGTTATTACTTTTGAAGATGATACGATTGTGGTTTTAACCAGTAGTAGATGTCATCCAGTTAAAGAAAGGAAAATAAGGATAATACAATCCGATAACTCTATTTATGCTGATTATATCTCTCAATATGTAGAGGTTCATTATGTACCTCTTAATATCTATAAGCACGCTAATTATGAAAGTTTTGAAATGAAAGTGGAAATCCCTAATGTTATTAGATATGAACCCCTAAGGTTGGAATTAACAGAATTTATTAATGCTATTACTGAAAACAGAAAGCCTTTAGTTACCATTGATGATGGGATCAATGCTTTAAAAGTTAGTTTTAAGACGCTTAAAAAAATATATGAGCAATTTAATATTGTTGATAAAATAAGGATGATATAATTTAATATGAATATTATTGATTCTACTTCAATTATACTAACTGATCAAATAGGAAGGAATGTTTATATTGGACCTAATTGTAAGATCTCCAAAAATGTTAGGATAATGGACAATGTTTTTATTGAATGTAATACTATTATAGATGAAGGAACAGTTATATATCCGTTTGTGGTTATTGGTACTCCACCTCAAGATAAAAGTTTTAAGAATGAGGAATCTTACGTTGTAATAGGGAAAAATAATATTATAAGAGAATTTACCACTATTCATAGGGCTACGGGATTAAATAATAAAACTATCATAGGAGATAATAATTATATAATGTCAGGTTCTCATATAGCTCATAATTGTTATGTAGGTAATAATACGGTTATTTCTTCTTATGCAGCTATTGCTGGATATTGTTTTATAGATGATTATGTTATATTAGGTGGGATGGCTGGGGTTCATCAGAAGGTCAGAATAGGAAAGTATACTATAATTGGTGGTATGGCTAAAGTTGTTAAAGATATTCCGCCTTTTATGATGGCTGACGGTAATCCCGCTAAGGTTATCTCTATTAATAAAGAAGGTATGAAACGAAATGGATTTAATTTTAAACAAATAGATATTGCTAAAAAAATTTATAAAATAATTTATAAAAAAGGCTTTACTTTAAGTACAATAAAGCAACAGCTACAAGAGCTTAAAGAAGATTTAATCAAAAATAATCAAATTGATGAGTTAAAAGTTTTAGAGATTGTTTTAGATTTTATTAATTTAAACAGTGAAAGAAGATTATTATTGAGGTAGTATGAAGGGGCCATTTGGTTTTTTTATTCATCCGTTAAATTATAATGATCTATATAGGGTAATGCCTGAGCTTATTAACAAGAGACCAGATTTTATTGAAGGGGTTTTAAAATGGATAGATCCTTTTGTAGCTGCTGAAGTTGAAATAAAAACTAAAACAAATGATGTGGTCTTTGGAATGTTTATTGTTATTCCATTATTAGCTAAACAATTTATAGAAGATGAAAAATTAGCTGTTAATAAATTAATAAAAGGTAGTAATTTAGCTGTTAAGTTAGGGACAAAGATTTTAGGTTTAGGAGCTTTTACTTCTATTGTAGGACGTGCAGGTTTAACTCTTGTTAATCTCTTTAAAGAGAGATTATATTTTACTTCTGGAGCTTCTTATACTGTTGCTTCTTCTTTGGAAGTAGTTGATTATAATTTAAAACAATTAAATTTAAATAAAAAAGAATTAGTAGTTTCTGTTATTGGAGCTACGGGAGCTATTGGTAAAGCCATCTCTCATTTGATTTATAAAGATTATAAGAAAATTTTTTTAGTAGCTAGGAATAAAAGCAGATTAAATTCTTTAAAAAATGAAATTTTACTAAATGATCCATATTTTAATAAAGAAAATATTATAGTTAGTACCAGTATATCCGAAGCTACTAAAGTAAGTGATGTAGTTATTATTGCTACTTCTAGTCCTAACGAATTGATTAATGTTAATGATTTAAAATATAATTCTATAGTTTGTGATATATCTATGCCTCATAATGTTTCAAAAGAAGTTGTTGAAAAAAGAAAAGATGTTAGAGTTATTGAAGGGGGAATTATTAGGTTACCTTCTACTCCTATATTTAGAAAATTATTTAATAATATATCTTTTGAATATTTAATAGGGTATCCTAAGAATAATGTGTTAGCTTGTATGGCTGAAACTATTATTCTTACTGCTGAAAATATTAATGAAAATTATAGTATAGGTAGAAATATTGATAGTAATAAGATTATTAGAATAAAGCAATTAGCTGATAAACACGGATTTACTGTAGAAAATTCTACTTTAACTAATATGCGCAATAAGTCTTAATTTTCAAGATGGAAATGAATTGTTAAATAAGTTACTTACTTTGGCCTATAGTTATTAAAACTCAAAGATGAGATTTTCAAATTCACAAAAACAATTGATCTAAAAAGGTGATTTTATCTTTATTATAGAAAAATTAAATTGAGAATTATAGAATTCTTTATTGCTTTCAATTTATAAATAATTTTATAAATTTTATAAAAAGGGGGTGAAAATTATGAAAACTCAAAACTTTAATAAATTGAATCATATGAATTATCCTATTATTCATAATCTTTGGGAATATAAAACAGAGCCATTTTTGGATTTTAAAGATCCTAATAATGTTAGTAAATTAAAAGAAGCTTTTGAATTAGTTGAATCTAATTTAAATAAGGAATATCCTATTTTTATAGATAAGGAGTATTATGTTGATAACAAGATAGTATCTGTGAATCCAGGAAATACTGAGCAAGTTATTGGTATATTTCAAGATAGTAGTATAGAATTAGCTGATAAGGCTGTTCAAGTTGCTAATGAAAGCTTTAAGGTATGGTCTAAGCTTAATGTATATGATAGGGTTAATGTATTTTTAAGGGCTGCTAATATTTTAAGAAAAAGAAGATTTGAGTATATTGCTTGGATGGTATTAGAAGTTGGTAAGAATTGGGCAGAAGCTGATGCTGATGTTGCTGAAGCTATTGATTATCTTGAATATTACTCTAAATTAATGCTATCTATTCATGAAAATCCTAAAGAATTATTACCATTCCCTGGGGAGGTTAATTATTATTATTATTTACCATTAGGGGTAGTAGTTGTTATACCTCCATGGAATTTCCCATTAGCTATTCCTTTAGGGATGACTGTTGCAGCTTTGATTACTGGTAATACTGTCATACTTAAGCCAGCTGCAGATGCTCCTATGATGAGTTATTTATTATATGAATTACTAATAGAAGCTGGGGTTCCTCAAGGGGTTATCAACTATTTACCAGGTTCAGGAAAAATTGTTGGAAATTATTTAGTAAAACATCCTGATATTCATATGATAACTTTTACTGGTTCTAAAGAAGTTGGGTTACTTATTCATAAAAATGCTGCTAATTATCCTGGAAGATCTCATTTAAAAAGGGTTATAGCAGAAATGGGAGGTAAAAACGCTATTATTGTTGATGATATTGATGATGAATCTTTTATGGATTATGCTGTTAGTTCAGTGATAGTAAGTGCTTATGGATTCCAGGGGCAAAAATGCTCTGCTTTATCCAGATTAATTCTTCATAAAAATATTTATGATAAGTTTATGGATAAATTATTAGATGCTGTTTCAAAAATAGAGATTGGATTACCTAAAGAAAACAAATTTTTAGGACCTGTTATAAATGAACAAGCTCTTAATAAAATAATGCACTATATTGAAATAGGGAAAAAACAAAATAAGTTATTAATTGGCGGTAAAAGATATGAATATAAATATCCTGGTTATTATATAGAGCCTACTGTTTTTGAGGATGTAAATATTAATGATGTTATTGCTCAAGAAGAAATATTTGGACCTGTTTTAGCTGTTATGAAATATTCTGATTTTGATGAAGCTATTAAGATAGCTAATAGTGTTGAGTATGGGTTAACGGGGGCTGTTTTTAGTCAAAATAGGTTTAATATAAACAAAGCAAAGCAAGAATTCTATTGCGGGAATTTATATATAAATAGAAAATGTACGGGTGCTATTGTAGGGGTTCATCCTTTTGGAGGATTTAAATTTAGTGGTACTAATTCTAAAGCGGGTGGTCCTGATTATTTATTCTTCTTCCTTAATCCTAAAAGCGTTTCTGAAAAAATAGATTTCTAAATTATTAGTAAATTGCTAAGGATGGGGAATAAGGAGGGATGGCCGAGCGGTCTAAGGCGGTGGTCTCGAAAACCATTAGGTGGTTAAATGCCACCTCAGGGGTTCAAATCCCCTTCCCTCCGAAAGATAAAGATAAAAATAAAAATAAAAATAAAAAATGGAGATAAATTTATCTAATATTGAAGATGATCTATATCTTAAAAATATTATTAATGAATGGTATAAAAATTTATCTTCTAATAATCAAAGTATTATTTTAGATACCTTAATTTCTATTTATAAAGTTATTTTACATGTTAAGAAAGACGAGAAGTTATTTAGGAAATTTAAGAATCAATTTCTTTCTATTTCTATGATAGTTTATAATCAGATTTATACTTCTGTTACTTTAATAAGATTGTATGTAGTTAAAATAGCAAACTTAATGGATTATAAAGATTTAATAAGTGATATTATGAATTATATTAAAATAGAAAGTGATATAGAATGTTTAAGAGAGTATTTGGAATTTATTAAAAAATATGGATATATAGGTTATATAGATGAGATTTTAGGTATTTTAGATAAAGAAAAGCCTTTTATAGTTAACTTAAAAGTTTTAGAGGTTATTTTGTATTTGTCGTTAAATTATAGGAATAATTCGAAATATATTAATAAAGCTTTTGAGTTTTTACTTAATTATTATGGGAATAAAATTCCTAAATGGGAACATTTTTTTATTAGTTTTTTTGAATCATTTTTAGATATTTTAAAGTATATTGAGCAAAATAAAGGAAAATTAAATAATGTTTTTGTTTTTGAGTTTTGTAATTATTTTATTTATAAAGTGTCGAATTTTGTTGATTTATTTATAAAAGATTTAAATGATGAAAATAGGATTCAGATAATGAATTTAATTCTTTTAGATGTAGCTTTTTGCTTGAGAATAATTAAGAATTTACTTGAAAATAATAGTAATTTACAAAATTATGTTAATGATAAAATTGAAGAAGAGAGATATTTTTCTAAAGTAAATTTTAGTGAGATAGTTTATAACATTTATTTTAATTTGGACGCTTTTAATAATCAAAGTTTGAAGTATTACTTTTTGACTAATTTTGTTAATAATAAAGATATTTTTAGAGATCATTTAATTTTTGTTAAAAATGATAATAATATACCCGATTTTGCTACCAAACTTATTAAAGATTTTATTGATACTCAAAACGATAGATTAAAAAATATAGTACTTGATTTTATTTATGAGTTTGAATTGATTTTAAGTGATTCCGATTTACAAGATTTGGTTAGAAATTTGTTTATTTATAATGATAACATTATTTTAAAGATACTTGATATAATTGGTAAAAATAATTTTAAAGTTGTTTATGATTCTTTGTTAAAGTTAATTAATAGTAGGAATATAGAGATAGTGGATAAGGTAAAAGATATTTTAAAAAGGGATATAAAGGAGTGAGTTAATTGAGTAAAAACTTAAATTTGCTTTTAACTAATGATGATGGGATTAATGCTAATGGAATAGTTTCTTTGTACAAAGTTTTTAGTGAGGATTTAGATAATTTTATGAATAAGATAGTGGTTATAGCCCCTGATGGGGAAAGAAGTGTTAGTGGACATTCTATTACTTATAAAATTCCTGTTAAGATAAAAAATCTTTATTCTAATGGTAAATTAGATATTTTTGAGGCTACTGGTTCTCCTGCTGATTGTGTTATTATTGGTAGTAATTATCTTTTAGAGCAAGTTGATTTAGTTGTTTCAGGAATAAATAGGGGGCCTAATTTGGGGTATGATTTAAGTATATCAGGTACTGTTTCTGCTGCTATTGAAGCTTTTGTTAATAATATTAAATCCATTTCGGTTAGTTTATTTCAATATAATGATCCGGATTATTCTTTTGCTTCTTTATTTATTTACAAATTTATAAAATATTATAAAGATATAATGGATTCTAATTTATTTGATAAAGTATTTTTAAATATAAATTTTCCAGCATTTGATAAATTAAAAGCTGATAGCTTACCTATAATTACTATCCATGATTTTTATCGTCATAAAGCTGAATTAGAACCTCGGTTAGATCCTAAAGAAAATAGGTACTTCTGGATTTATTGGAAACTACATCCTGTTAATTTTGATGATTCTGTTATTGATAATATCCAAAAGTATTTAGAAAATTATGATAATACTAATGACATATTTATAACTGATATCCAGGCGGTTTTTAATGGATATATATCTATTTCTCCTTTAACTTTTGATTTTAATTTATTTAATATTAAAAATCATAACTATATTGAGGTATTTAAGGCTTTAAAAGATATAGCTAAAAAAGCATTTAGGGAAACTTTTGAAGAATATAGTAATAATCAAAATGAGATAAAAAAAGTCAAATAAGGAAAGAGGTTAATATAAAATGAATTTTGTATTTAGCAAAGTTTTTAAAGTAAGTTTAGTATTTATTTATTTTTTGATAGTTTTATTTAATTTGGTATTTAGTAAGGATTATTTATTAACAGATATTGGAAATGGGATAAAGAAAATAGAAGTGGAATTTATAAAGCCTTATCCTATAAGGATTCAAGATACGGTAGATTTTAAAGTTTATATAATTAAATTGAGGGATACTAATGTAGATGTGGCTGCGGGGATGAGTGGAAGCCCTGTTTTTAAAGATGATAAATTAGTTGGAGCTTTATTTGCTGGCTATGATTTTCAAAAGGAACCTATTGCTTTTGTTATGCCTATTGAATATATGGAACAACTCAAAAATTATCCTAATTTTAATCTTAATCTTGATAATCTTAAGTTAAAGTATATGTTTTTATATAATATACCTTACTTTGATAAATTTAGTAAAGAAGTTTTAGGTAATGATTTAAAAAATAATTTGGATGATGAATTATTGATTAATTTTAGTAATTTTCAAACTAAATTAAATAAGAGTTATTTAGTACTTGATAATTCTATGGAATTATATAATGAAAAAATTGGATTATATAATAGTAAATACAAGGATAATGAAAATAAACTAAGTAATGGAGAAAGTATAAGTGTAGCATTGGTTGATGGAGATATTAAGATATATGGTACAGGTACATTAACTAAGGTAAATCAGGATGGAACATTTTTAGCGTTTGGGCATCCGATGCTTGGAGTTGGCAATATTAAAGCTCCTGTTTATAAATCTAAGGTTATTACTGTTATAAATAGATATAATGAATCTTTTAAGTTGTCTTATATTCCAGATGACTCTAAATTAATAGGTAGTATAGTATTTGATGGACCGTTTGGGGTTCTTGGAAAATCAAATGAGAAACCTGATATGATTCCTTTAAATATTGCCATATTGTTTAATGGAAAATCACTTAAGAATTATAATTGTCAAGTTATTAATAATTCAAAATTCATTCCTTATTTATCGGTTTTAGCTTTATATATAACTTCTTCTAAATATATTCAGGATAATCAAGTTTTACCCTTTGAGCTTAATTTTAAGATTGTTTTTGAGAATAATAAGGAACAAAACATATATTTACCTTCTATAAGTGGAAATTATAATATAATTTTAGGTAGCTTAATTAAATATTTAGGTTTTATTAGTTCTATTCCAAGTAAAGATAATAAAATAAAATATATAAATGCTTCTTTAAATGTTGCTCCTTTAAATATTGGTATAATTAACAATATTTATATTAATAGTTTTAGGGATAATGTTGTTGAATTTAATTTCAATTATTTTAATCCATTAACGTCGGTTCAGGGTAATGAAAAGCTAGAAATGTATTTACCTTCTGAAGATAGTAATGGTACAATTTATTTAGGATTAGGTGGAGGATATCATCTTTATGATATATTTGATAAATTAGGGATAACGATTTTACCTCCTAAAGATTTTGAACAGTTTATTAGTTATGCTAATGTTTTTATTAATTCTAATCCTAAGAGTATAGTTGGAGTTATTTCTACTAATTTATGGGGGGTATTAACTGATGATGAAAAATTTGTACCTCTAACTTATAAAGAAATTTTAAAAAATTATTTTAATTTTGGATTGCCTTATATTTATTTATCTTATTATCCTGTTATTTTTAAGAGAGATATAAATAAAATATTAATAGGAATGGATTTCTTTAGTTTTGATGTTAATGGGAACATCTCTAAAACTGAAAAAAAGAAATCTAATACTAATTCATCTACTACTTCTTCTTATTCTGATTCTTCTAGCTCTAAAAAAATAAAAAATTATTCCAATATTTTAGATTATTTAATTGATTTTTATTATAAGCTTTATAAGAATAATCACATTAGTTTTAATTATAAAGATACTAATCAGGATATACTTAAAGAAATTCAAGATATTCTGTATAATAATGAGAATAAAGATAATTTTAGTGAAGATAAAACCAATTCTAATAAGCAAAATAAAAAAGAATCGTTTAATATTGATAATGTTATTAATTTATCTAATTATTCTGATTTAATAGAGGGGTATCAGGATGGAGTTAGTATTGATTATTTTTCTAATTTAAAATATAATTCAAAGTTTAATAAGTTTATAGTTAATAAAACTTTTTTTAAGGTATTAGCTTATAAGAATAATAATTTAATTGGGTTAAATTATTTATCTAATTCAAAGACTTATGTGGGTATTTTTAATAATAATTTTAATTTAGTTAGTGAGTATGTTTTTAATTACATTTTTTCTAATGCTATTGCTTATGATAATTATTTATTAGCTGTTGATTATTCAGGTAATATTTTAAAAATAAATTTGAATAATGGTAATATTGAATTTAAATATAATATAGATTATCCTATTTGTGATTTGGTTACTTATAAGGATAAGTTAATAGTTTCTACTGTTAGTTTTCCTTCTAAAATAATTGTTTTTGATCTAAAGGATTTTAAGATATTAAAGATTATGGAATTCCCATACTTAGGGATTTCTAATTTAGTGGTAGATGATGGGTCTTTGTATGCTGGTAGTTATGGGGGGATATTAATAAAATTAAATTTAGATAATTATTCTTTAAAAACATTTAATACATTTCAGGAAAATATTACTGCTTTGTATATTTTAGATAATAATTTATTAGTAGGTACTGGATCTAAGGGATATTTATTCGTTTTTGATAAAAATATTTTTGATAATCCTGTGTTATATGATGGTTTTTCTCTTGATAGTAACACTTCTATTGCTGATATATTTTCTTTTAAAGATTATGCTTATATATTGGTTAATTCAGTTAATACTAAAGTTTATAGAATAAATAAGAAAGATTTGTTAGGTATAATTTCTAAAGAGTATCAGAAAACTTTGAATTTAAACTGGGAAAAGATTTTTAGTTTTGATTTATTTTCTTATCCAATTAAAACAGCTGTCTTAAAAGATAATATATTTTTAGCTTTTATTGATAATAGTAAGACTGTTTTTAGTTTTTATGATTTCAATAGTTTTAATGGAACTTATATCTCTAAAGTTTTTGATTCTTCAGATGATAAATATTTAAATGATATAATATTAAACTATAAAGGTAAAGTGGATTTATATGTTAGGTTTGGTAATTCTCCTATTGTTGATAACACCTGGACTGATTGGATTAATAATATTAAAGATTATTCTTTAAAGCGATCTTATAGATATTTTCAATATAAGTTAATTTTTTATAAAGGTAGTGAAGTTTATTCTATAAAGGGATTAGTTGGTAAAAATAATAGGAAACCTTTTGTTATTGTTAGTGATGAATTTAAAAAATTATCTATTAATAATCCTTTAAAGATTTCTTATTTAGATTTTGATGGCGATGTTTTAACTATAAAGTTATTTGTTAAAGATTATAATCAAAAAGATAATAAACAAAATGAAAATTGGAGATTAGTGGATACTAAGATTGTTAAAGCTAATCCTTGTAATTTTAATAATCCTTCTTTTGAAAATACTGAACTAAATCTTTCTAATTTAAAAGATATTATTAAAAATAGTGGTTATTATGAGTTTAAAATATCTATTGATGATAAATTATCTAATGTTGATAATTATTTTGTTCAAGAAATTAAATTTAATTTATATATAAGTTACGATAAATTTAAGATTATTTCCTATGAAATTGAAAATGATATCATTAATATAAAAATTGATTCTAATAGTTTAGTAGGTGTTTATTTGGTTATTGATGATGGTAATAATTCTTTTGAGATTCCTTTAAAGTTAATTAATAAAATTGGTAATATTTGGAATTTTAAAGGATTAATGCCTTATGATTTAGAATATAAAAATAAAGGATATAATTTATATTTGATAATTAAAGATGAAATGGGAAATACTGAAAAAAAGGAGTTATTTAAAAATTAATTCAACTTTAAGAAGACTACATATTTCTGGATGTATTTTTAAAGGTGTTAATATAAATTAAAGTAGCTTAATTTATGTCTAATATTAGTCAAGAAAATAAGTTAATAAAAATAATAAAAGAAAATAGGTTCCCTTCATTAAATTTTGATAAAACATTATTAGAGAAATCCTTAAAAGTAGCGAATTTAATTGTAGATGATGTTATTGAGTTTATAAAAAAGAGATCTACTGTTAGTATAGAAAGAGCTACATTAAGAATAATGGGACTAAATGGGGCTAATAAAGAGGGAGTCCCTTATGTTAATGTTTTAGTTGATAAATTAAAAGAACTTGATTTAATAGAATATGGTGCTTCTTATTTTTATGCTTACTTGTATTCTAAGTATAATTCTAATGGATCTGATGAATCTAATTTGGATAAGATAAAGGAGCTTTTAGATGATATTTATTTTAATGAAAAGAAAATTATTAGTGAATCTGAATTAAAAGAATTTTTAAATAATTTAGAAAAGTATAAAGAAATAGCTTATAAGATAGCTTTAAATGGGATTAAAGTAATAGAGGATCAAAGGAGAAGAAGAGAAGAATTAATAGAAAAGTATGGGTACCCTAAGTTACCTTGGATTTATGTGATAGTAGCTACAGGGAATATTTTTGAGGATGCTATTCAAGCAATATCTGCTGTAAAGCAAGGGGCTGATTGTATAGCTGTTATTAGGTCCTCTGCTCAAAGTCTTTTAGATTATGTACCTGAAGGATATACTACTGAAGGTTATGGTGGTACTTTTGCTACCCAAGCTAATTTTAGATTAATGCGAGAGACTTTAGATAAAAATATGTCTGATAGGTACTTAATGTTAGTTAATTATTCTTCAGGTTTATGTATGCCTGAAATAGCTGCCATTGCTGCTATTGAAAGATTAGATATGCTACTTAATGATAGTATGTATGGAATATTATTTAGAGATATTAATCCTATTAGGACTTTTATTGATCAATATTTTTCAAGATTGATAATAAATTTAAGTGATATAATAATAAATACGGGAGAGGATAATTATTTAACGACAGCAGATGCGTTTGAAAAAGGTTATACTGTTATAACTTCACATTTTATTAATTATGCTTTTGCTAAAAGATGTTATATGCCAGATTATTTAATAGGGTTAGGACATGCTTATGAAATAAGACCTGATATAACTAATTCTTTTTTATTTGAATTTTCTCAAGCCTTATTGATTAGACATCTATTTCCTAATTGTCCTTTAAAGTATATGCCACCTACTAGGTGGGTTACTGGTAATATCTTTCATACCCATGTTATTGATAATATGTTTAATTTGGTTTCTGTTTCAACTGGACAACATATACACTTAGTAGGTATATTAACCGAAGCGATTCATACTCCATTGCTTCAAGATAGGTATTTAAGTATAAAATCAACGAAATATGTTTTTAATGCTGCTAAGGATTTAGGGTTTGAGTTTATAATAAAGAATAATGGAATTATTGAAAAACGAGCAGATTATTTACTTAAGAAATCTTATGAACTGTTGGAATATGTTTATAATAAGGGATTGTTTGAAGCTATAGAAGAGGGCGTTTTTGCTGATACTAAAAGATCAAAGGATAAAGGTAAAGGTATTGAAGGTGTTTTTATTAAAAATTTTAAATATTATAATCCTGTTGAAGAAATAGTTATTTCTAAAGTTAAAGATAAAGTTAATTATTAATATGTTAAAAGAGATAAAGGATATAATAAGGGATTCTATAAATGTTAAGAATACTTTATTGGAGGATGAGGAATTAATAAGTAATATATTAAAAGCGGTTAATATAGTAGTTAGTTCATTAAGAGCTGGTAAGAAATTGTTGATTGCAGGTAATGGGGGATCTGCTGCGGATAGTCAGCATATAGCGGCAGAATTAATTGGAAGATTAAATATAAAAGAAAGGAACCCTATACCTGCTATTGCTTTGACTACTGATACTTCTGTTTTAACTGCTATTTCTAATGATTTTGGCTATGAGTTTGTATTTGAGAAACAAATACAGGCTTTAGCTAATCCTGGGGATGTTTTTCTTGTTATTTCCACTTCTGGGAATTCCATTAATTTAGTTAATGCGGTTAATAAGGCAAAAAGTTTAGGGATAATTTCAATTGGGTTATTGGGAAAAGATGGTGGAATGTTAAAAGATTTAGTTGATATACCTATTATTGTTAAGCATAATAATACTCAACGTATTCAAGAATCTCATTTACTAATAGAACACATAATATGCGAATTAGTAGAACAAAAAATATCTGCTATCCTACTGTAATTATTAATCCCTATATTATTAAGAATAATATCAAAATAATAAGGGAATTAACTAAAAAGGATTTAATAGTAGTTCTAAAATCAAATGCTTATGGGTTACAATTTAATATTATTTTTGATATTATTAAAGATCTTGTTAATAGGATTGCTTTAAATAATTTAAGAGAATTTTTTGAATATGAGGTATATAAAAAAGTAAGTGATAATTTTAAGGTTTTGTTATTATTTCCTGAATTTGATGAGAATTTAGTTTATCAAGCTTTACCTTTTAAAAATATTATTAATTTTTCTGTTTTTAGTTATGAATATTTTTTATTTTTGAAGGAAATATTATTAAAAGAAAAGAGTGTTTTGGATATAGAATTAGAAATAGATAGTGGAATGAATAGGACTGGTATAAAATTCTTTGAAATTGATAAAATAAAGGAAATCTTGGATTTCAAATTCTTTAATGTGAAGGGAATTTATACTCATTTAAGAAGTGATAATATATATGATATTTACTATCAATTACTTAATTTTAAGAAATTTTTAGATAATTTTAGAGGTAGGAATTGGGATATACATATATTAAATAGTGCGGGGGTTTTAAGGTTTATCCAGTATTTTAATAATTCAAATAATTTAAATGATTCAAATAATTTAGATGATTTAAAGGGGTTTAATTTAAGAGAGTTTTTTAGTATTATTAATTTGAGTAATTTAGTTAGAGTTGGGATATTGGTTTATGGTATTGCTCCTAATTATGAATTACTAAATTTGAAAAATCAATTTAATATTAAAAATTCTATAAAAATTAAATTACCTGTTATTGGGATTAAGGAGGTTTTAAAGAGTGAAAGCGTTGGATATTTAAATAAAGATATTAATGGAGTTGTTGAGGAAGATAGTTTAGTAGGGTTAGTTTATGGTGGGTATTCTACTTTTCCTTTTTCTAAAAAGCTATTATTTCATGTTTATGATGATGAAGGTGATTATATTACTAATTCTATTGGGCCTATGTCTATGGATGTAACTGAAATTTTAATAAGAAACAAAAATTTAAAAGAGGTTTATTTAGTTGATAATGTGTTAAATTTGGAAGAACAAGCCTTTTATAATTTACTACCTGTTTATAATTATTTAACTAATTTAAATAGTAATAATAAAGTGGATTTCTTTTTAATTTAAATATTTTAATTTAGGTATGGATAATAAAAGATGTTTTAAATGGAGGTGAAGTAATATAATTAAGTATAGAGTAAATGAACAAATAAGGGCTAAGGAAGTTAGAGTTATAGATGAGAATAATGTTAATTTAGGAGTGATGAATATAAGGGATGCGTTAAAATTAGCAGATTCTAAGAATTTAGATTTAGTGGAGGTTGCTCCTGATGCTAATCCCCCTGTTTGTAAAATAGTAGATTACGGAAAATTTAAATATGAATTAATAAAAAAGGAAAAGATTGCTAAAAAAAATCAAAAAAAACAAGAACTTAAGGAAGTTATTATCAAAAATAAAATAGATAAAAGTGGGATTAATATTAAGGTTCAGATGATAAAAAGGATATTAGAAGAAGGTGATAAAGTTAAAATTGTTTTACAATTATTGGGTAAAAGTAAATTTACTCCTGATAAATTTAAACCTATTTTACAAGAAATTTTAGAGCAACTAAAGGATATTAGAATAGAAAAAGATATTACTATTGAAGATAAGAACATGTATGTTATTATTTCTCCAAAAAATTAATATACTATAATTAATTTGAATTTAAATTATGTTTAGGATATATAATAAAAAGGGGCAGCTAAATGTTATAAATGTTTTAGTGGGGATTATTTTTTTATTAGTAATTTTAGTTGGAGGTTATTTTGTTTATAGGTTTTTTTATGGTCCTGATGATGAAGGTGATATTGTTGTTCCTAATATTATTGGCTATGATATTTATGATGCTAAGAGTAATTTAAAATTAATTGGGCTAGATGTTGAAGTGGTTTCTACTACGATTTCTGATAAACCTAAAAATATGATTTTAAATCAAGATCCTCCTTATGGAATGAAAGTTAAAAAAGGAAGGGTTATTAAAGTGGTTATCAGCAGTGGGGAGAATTCCTCTAAATCCTTTTTATTACCTGATTTGGTAGGATACAATGTTAGTAATCTTAAAATTAATCCTAATTTAAAATTTAATCAATTTAATTTGATTTATAATTATTTATATTATCCTTCTATTAGTATAGAGAATGGTACAATTTTATTGCAATCTCCTGAACCTGATTCTCCTATATTTAATAATCAAAAAATATCTTTTCTTATTTCTAAGAATTTAAAATCTGAAGATTTAATAAATAATTTAAAAACTTATTTACCAGAAGCTTGGCAAGATTTAGATAAAGTTGATAGCTTGTTTATAGAATTTAAAAATAATGATGTAATTGAGGATAGAAAAATCGTTAATTCTTATGTATATAATGATACTGTTATTATTGAATCTAATTTAAATTATTCTCAAATTCCTAATATTAAAATGGTTAATTTAGTTTTAAAGTTTAAGTATAGTAAAGATATTAGTAATATTAAGGTTTATTTAGATGATTTTTTGGGTAAGCGATTAATTTTAGATAATTATTATTCAGGTCAATCTTTTTCTAATCTAAAGATTTTTTATATAGGGGATGCTAAAGTTAGTGTATTTTTGAATAATAAAAAAGTAGCCGATTATCCTTTACCGTAAGCTACTCTTGTATATTTAATATAAATTCTAAGACCATAAATAGATACGACCATAAATATAGAGAAAAAATATTAACTAAATCAATATCAAAAAACTAAATTAGATTATTTTTACTTTTACCCTTACAATTTTGATAAATCATACATCTAAATAACTCCAAATTTTTGCTATTATACTTTTTGTATTTTCTTCTTATTAAAAAATAAATTGTAAAAGTATAAAAATATAGAAATAAGTAAAGGTATAAGGGTATTAAAAAAAACGATAGTATATCCTGTAGGTAAATCAAAATTATAAGAAACAATAATAGCAAAGGTATTTACTAAGACACCTATAACAATAGCATAAAATAAATTATTTTTTTTTAAAAGCTTAAGAGAAGTAAAAGCAGGAGCTATTAATATAGAAAAAACAACTAAAACTCCTGCTAATGATACTGAGCTTGTAACAGCTATAGCAAAAACAGTAAAAAACAATAAATCCTTTAAAAAATTATCTAAATACTTTAACCCCAAAAATAAAACAATACCTAAAATTGAATATAAAATAAAAATTTTAAAAACTTGTGAATAATTAACAAATAATATATCATAAGCTAATAATCTATTTAGTTCTTCAAGGCCATAAGGACTCTTGGACATAATTATAAAAACGGTAGAAATCCCAAAAGCGTATAAAATACCGATAAAAGCTTCAGTTGATACTTGCTCAAACTTAGTAGCTAATGATATAAAAAAAGCAGTAATTAAAGCAAAAAATAAAGATATCCAATAACTGTAATTCTCATCAAAAAAGTATAAAGATATAGCTAATCCAGTTGCTGCCATTTGACCTATCGATAAATCCGTAAATATTATTCCCCTTTTTATTATTTCCAGTCCAAAATAACTGTGTATTACTAATAAAATAATAGATAATAGAAAAGAAGGTAATAATAAATCTAAATTTAATATATTTCTTGATAAATGAAAAAAACTATCCATAAAAATTTTCCCCCTTACCTTATTTTATTTACTAAAACTACTTAAAAACTACTTAAATTATTAACAATGTAATCAAATAGCTCAAAAATATCATTAACTTCTTTTATTGAATATACATCATGGGGTAAAATAATAAATTTAATACCTGTTTTTTCAGAAATATAACTAACAGGTTGAATGGGATGATAAACATCTGTTGTTATAACCCCTATTTTTTCATCTTTAGCTTTTTTTACTAAATCTTCAATATGTTTTGAAGTTGGTGGAATCCCAGGTAAAGGCTCTATGGTATCTATTAAAACAATATTATATCTCTTAAAAAAATAATCAAATAATCTATGATATTCAAATACTCTTAAGCCTTTAATATTTTCCATTTTTTTATCCCAATCTTTAACTTTTTGTTCCCATTTATTTTTAAATTTCTCTAAATTATCTTTATAGAAATTGGAATTTTTGTTATCTAAGATATATAATCTTTCGGTTATTATGTTAGCGATTTTGGGGATATTATAAGGATCTAAGTAAAAATGGGGATTACCATCCGGATGTACATCACCTTTAGCTCTTGAAACATTTTCTACCTTATCTATTAAATCAAAGTATTGAGATAAATCTAAGAATCCGTTAGTTCCAAAGTTAATTTTGTTATTATTAGCTAAATCTATTAAAGGAGGTAACCAGCCAATTTCTAAGGAAGCACCGTTTATTATAAGTAAATCAGCTTTCCTTAATTTAACAGCTAAGGATGGCTTTGGTACTACATGATGTGGATCTAACTTAGAATCAGCTAAATAATCCACATTAGCCCTATCTTTTACTATTTCCTTTACTATACTTGCTATATAAGGGTAAGTTGTTACTACATTTAACTTATCATCAGCTTCAGTTTTTAATATAAAAATAAATACCCAAACTAATAAAAATGAAATCTTTAAAACTAAACTTTTAAATAGCTCCTTCATAAAAATTACCTCCTTAATTTAATTTAATACTAAAACCCATGAGCTCCATGAGCCCCTATACTAAAATTAAACTGTATCATAAACTCATTTACCTTTTCCCTTTGAATTCCACCATTTAATTCCTTAAATAAACTTCTGTCAATATTATATTGTAATCTTATATAAGAAAATTCACTAGGTAAAAAATCTATCATAAATGAATACCTATATAAACTACTTGGTATATCCTGCTTAATTGAATTTTCAAATATATCATTTTTATTTATTAAATCATATCTAAAACCTGCTCTATATCTTTGATTAAATTTATATATAGCTTGTAAATAAAATCCAGCTTGATTTTTTTTATAATCAGAAATAACTAAATCATTGTTATCATAATAAAATTTATTTCCGTTAAATTTCCTTGTTATATACTCACCCTGAAATTGTAGATATCTATAAGAATCTATAATATGCTTTATTGTTAATTCAAAATTATATAAATTAGTTTTACCAGAAAAAGCTTCATTGAAATCTTCAATTGTATTTATTCGGGTATCCCCTGTAGCATAAGATAAACCTGTTAATATTGAAGTATTACCTATATCCCAGGAAGCCTTAATAAAAGAGGAAAATAAATTAGGTTTTTTTGTATCCTTTATTACTATATCGTCTCCTGTTGAGTCTTGCTTAGTATTTAAAGTAAAACCGAATCTATTAAAATTAAATTCATTATTTCCTTGAAATAGTTCAGTACCTAATTGGAGAAAAAATGGTAAAGGAGCTAAATATGTTAATTGTATTCCTGTTTCATTAATCCCTTCTTCTCCTAAAATAGATTTATAAATTAAAGGAGCATCGGAAAAACTCCAAAAATGTTGATGCTGACTATTTAATCTTCCAAATGAACTTAAAAATTTTCCACCCTTTAGTTTTAAATTAAAAGGTAAGCTTCTGGTTTGAAAATAAGCTTCTTCTATCTCTATACTCTCTTTATCTATATGAAAAACACTAACAAAATCAAAATAAGGATCTACCGTTGATCTTATATCTACTTCTACATAGTTTAAATTAAAACCATTTTCGGGTAATAAATTATTATCCAATAAAGGTTTAGTAAAACCTGGAATATAAAGATTTTTATAATCCTGATCTTTTATATTCCTTGAAAAATAAGAAAAATCAGATATTACAGATATATTTGGATTAAATTTAGTTTGGGAAAACGGATTAGAACTCGCTTCTACTAAATCATCTATTATAAACACTAATATAAATAAACCTAATAATAAAACTTTGAATAATTTAATCATTTTTATCTCCTCCTTTTTTGTTATTTATCGCTATAATAAAAAATAATAGATGCTAAATTAAAATAAAACAAACCTAAATTAAGATAAAACAGATTTAAGATAAATTAAGATAATCTAAGATAAATTAAGATAAAAAGGAGGAGATCTAATATTAATATGTGATAGTATAATACTTAAAACTAATTTACTTTCTGACTTAAAAAAGCAGGTAATAAAATCTAAATTTATAGAGATTCTAATTTTTAAATTAACATTATCAGATTTTGAGATGTTATAATTTGATAAGAATAAACATATTGAACAATTTTCATTTGATAAATTATTAGCATTATGTTTATGAAAATAATAAGAAGGGTTTAGATTAAAGAAAAATAAAAATAAAGTTAATAAAAAAAATAGATTAAATTTAGTAGCTAAAAAATTTATTCCCCTTATATAAAAATAATTATAGAATTTAAAGAGTAGCTTTAACAATCTCATTTATTATAACCTAAATTATTATATACCCTAAATTATATTAATTTAAACCATTCTTTGATTATTAATAATTAATGCGAATTCACAGTTAATAGCTTCGGCACTTCTTTTACACATCTTCATCCTATGTAAAAATATCTCAAAATACTCAATAATAGAAGAAAAATTAGTATTTATCTTTAAATCAATAATAATGGTCGGCTTGGAATTGGAATTGTCAACTATTAATTGATCTTTTTCAACAGCATAATTAACTCTATCATGAATATCAAAAGTATTCATATCATTGTTTTGAACCCTGCTTCTATGAACATCACTCTTATCAGCAATAATTAAGGAAGCGGCAATAGGATCAGGGATATCCAAGAAATGATCATCTTCATGAGCCCCAATAGCTGACATAACTTTTATTATATCGTTATATTCTATATTCATCTCCTTTAATATATCCAATGCCAAAAATGCACTACTAATCTCATGATTATACCTGGAAACTAAATTCCCGATATCGTGTAAAAAACCTGAGATCCCCGCTAAATAAATATCATTTTCAGGATAATTTAGTTTTCTAAGAATATACATAGCTCTTTGAGAAGTTATCTTAGCATGTCTTATCCCATGCTCAGTATAACCCCAAGCTTTTAAATTAGCGTTGGCTTTCTGTAAACAAAATAAAACCTTAGGATTCTTTTCTAAATTATATAAAACTTGCTTTAAATAAGTCATACCTCATCTCCCTTCCTAAAATCAAATAATAATAGTATAACAAAAGAGTAATTAATAATAAGAATAATTAATAATAAATTGAAATAACCCTATGATAAGGTAAATTAAACTTCGTATTTTTAGCAATGTTCCATAAAATATTATCTAATAAAGCTTCATTAATCCCAATTTTTTTAGCTATTTTTTCACAAGCTACTATAGTGGCACTCCGTATCTCTATCTCTTTCTCTTTTGAAATAATTACACCCTGTTTTATCTCATTCCTTAAATCTTCTGTATAATTAATTATTTTTTTATACTCCAATAATTGCGGTAATTTATAATCTGCAAAAATAGTTAAATCCTTTATATTCTTAAAATTCAATAATTTTAAATAAGGGAATTTATCTATTAACTCTTTTGCATTTTTTTCATAATATTTATAAAGTAAATACAGATCATGAGCTAATAACTGAGCACGCTTATAAAAATACCCTTCTATAACCTGTTCATTTTTTAATACATAATCCCCCTTATCCCTATAACTCTTAAAATTATAAATAATATTATCCAAAAACTTGTTAACATCTAAGGACTTATCAAATAAATTTAATATTTTATTACTTTCATCATCTTCTTTAAAATAAGTTCTTATTTCATTGATATTTTTAATATCTTCTTTAGAGATAAAGATTTTTTCATATAATTTAGTTAAAGGTTTGCCTAAGATATTTTCCCCTAACTCTCTTAAATTAGTTACTCTTTCTTCTAAAAGCATTAACTCTCCTTTAAAATATCTTATATCTCCATATAATGGATAAAGCATTCTTAATAATTCACCTTTAAATAGTTTAGCCCAATGAGAGGGTTTATCAAATAAAGGATTAGATATAGCTTCTTGCTTTAAAGCCAAAGCTAAAGCTAAATACCCACTTACTAATTCTTCATTATCACCTTCTTTAAAAACTAAAGTCCATTTATCCCTCTCATTTAAATTCCAGAAACAAAAATTAATGGTATCAAGCACAAAAAAATACCAGATACTTCTAAGTGGATTACTTAAATCTATATAATGATACTTGGGCGATATTATCTTTTCAACATTATCATAACTATACTCTCTTAAGTAATTCTTTAGATCATTATTAACGAAATCATCAATGGCTTTATCATTGATAGAAACATATTTAGCATTATTAACAACTTTAGTAGCACTATCCCTTATTTTATCCGTTATTTTCTTAGTAGTTATAATCATACTTTCACCTCTTCTAAAAAATATTTTTATTTTATATTTTATTTATATTAATTCATTAAGGATTTCAGCTAAAGTAGGGTGAGGAAATACAACTACCTCACTATGATAGCTTAATAAAACAGAAACTAATAGATCTACATCATTGCCTATCATATGAGCTCCTAAGATTTCTCCTAAATTATTATATATTATTTTAACAAATCCGATTCTATCAAGATCAGCAATAGCCTTAGGATTAGCTGAAAAATATGCTTTCCTCACTATTACATTATTATTTAACTTATTCTTAGCTTCATCCTCTGTTAATCCATAAAAAGCAACCTGAGGTATAGTAAAAACTACGCTAGGTATTAAACTCTCCACGTTTAAAGTATATTCATAAGATAATTTATCTTTATAAAAATAATCTATAATATTTTTAGCAACAATTTTAGCCTGATACTCTGCTTTATGAGCTAACATTTTAAAAGAAGTAACATCACCTAAACCAAATATTAACTTCTTACTTCCCTTTAATCTTAAATTATTATCAAAATAAATGTTATTTGTATCAGATTTATTTATTAGCTCTAAAGGTAAATTAGGTTTTCTACCAATAGTAGAAACTATATAATCTACTTCTAATTGTTCCAATTTCCCTTCCTTTTCAAAAACAACTAAATAACTATCATTATTTTGTTTTATTTCTATTAGCTTAGAGGATATAAATATATTAACATTATCTTTATTAAGGTGTTTAAATAATTCAGTAGATATTTCTTTATCAGCATTAAATAAAATTCTATCAGCTAATTCAACAATATAAAAAACTGATTTTTTAAATATACTAAATAAAGAGGCAGTTTCTAAACCTATATATCCCCCTCCTACAATTAAAATTCTACTTCCCTTAGCTAAATCATTTAAAAAATCTTTTAACTTATCTCCCCATAAAGTTCTATTATTTAATATTTTAGAATCATCCTTAATATCTGATTTAACTAAATCCAATATATTGATAGGATAACTGCCAGTAGCTAATGCTAAAACATCATAATTATACTCTTTATTAAAAATAATAATCTTATCGTTATTAAATTTAGCAGTATCAAAAATAACATCTATCTCTAATTTTTTTAGTTTATCTTCTATACCCTTTCTTATAGTATTAACTACCCTTCTTATATTAGTAAAGATATTATCAGGATTTAAAGTTATATCAGTATTAAAAATTTTTTGGATTTTATAGAAATTCTTAGAGAAATTAAATAAAGCTTTAGAAGGAATACACCCTACGTTAGTACATTCTCCTCCTAAAAACCTATCCTCAATTAAATAAATTTTGTTCTCAAAACCTAAGCTTCTTAATTCTTCAGCTAATTTTACACCGCCTGCTCCACCACCTACTATAAAAACCTCTTTCATAACTTTTTAACTCCTTTCTTTATATTTTTTATATTTTTTATAAAAACGAATTCCTTTTATAAAATTAATCCAAATAGATTATTTTCAATATTTTTCCAGTTTTAAGACTTTTAATGAATTCTTTAGCAAACTTTATATTAATTTTAATTAAATTAGATTCAATTCCTTCTTTTAATTGCCAATTAACATTTTTTAAATTAGTTAAATATAGCTCTTTAATTTCATTTAATTTAGTTTCATTTAACTGAAAATAATCTTTTAATTTAAGAGAAACTTCTAAGTAATATTCTTTTTTAGAAATTCTTAGTTGGACAAAAGGTTCTAAATAATCAATTAATTGTAAAGCATTAATAAAATCTTGATAATAGAAATCATAGCTAGCTAATCTAATCCAATCATCAAATCTCCCAAGCAATTCAATAATATAAGAACTTCTTAAACATTTACATTCATTACTTACCCATTTACCTAAATCTCCAGTTTTATACCTAATAACAGGCATTAAAAACCGCTCTAAATTAGTTACAACGATTTCACCAACTTTAGTATCGGGAAATTTTATTATTTCATTACTTTCAGGATCTACAATCTCTACAAATTGATAATTAGTAAGAATATGATGATGATTTTTTTCAAGATATTTACATTGATAAGCAATAGGACCAGCATCCACAGAAGCGTATCCTGCTGACTTTATTAAACTAGTTTTTAAAACTTTTTTTAAATACTCTCTTTGATTATCATATAACACTTCTCCTCCATAAAAAATCTTCTCTATTATAATATCTAAATTATTCTTTTCAATATATTTAGCTATTTCAAGTATCTGAGTGGGAATCCCTAAAATCACATTAGGCTTTAAAACAGATAAATACTCCACAATTAATTCAATACTAGTATTTCCTGAAACAGGTAAAATAATACATCCTAAAGCTTCTAAAGCTTTATTAACTGCAATAAAAGAAGTCCATAGATTCCCCGACATAAATAAATTAGCAACTACATCATTTTTACTTATTCCACCTAAAAAATAAATCTGAGATAAATAATAAGTAATCTTTTCAAACTCATCAAATGAATATGCTATATACTTATGTTTTCCTGTAGTCCCACCTGTGGAAAATATATAACATTTTTCATAAGTAGTTAATATATCTTTAGAACCAGTTAAAGAATGATTATAAATATCATCTCTTGTAATTAAAGGTAAGTTATAAAATATATCAAATAAATTACTTTCATTAATTTGATCAATATTTTTCATATTAAATTTTTCTAATACTTTAGAATATTTTTGCTTGTAAAAATGGGAGTTATTGTAAGCGTGTTTTAATAAAAATATTAGTTTATTAGTTATATAAAAAGGTTTTAATTTGGATAAATCCTCTTCTAAGAATACATCAAAATTAGATTTGTTTTTTTCAATAGTAACTAATTTGGAGAACCTTTTAAAAATATAATCTCCTTCATAAGGAGCACCTATATAACTATGAGCTATCAATCCAATATTAGTAAATCTTGTTATATTAATAGTAGATAATTTTTCGGTATATTCATATAATTTTTCGCTAGTAGTTAATATTGAACAACTTTGTAAAATATCTCTATTTTTTTCTAATTTTGATGTTAAAATATCAATATTCTCTATATTTTTAACATAAATAAATCTGTTAAGGGGGGAAATAAAAAAATATTCATCATCAGATAAATCCAAAACTACTCTATCATAATAAATAGCCTTATTTAAAACTTCTTTTGATAATGCTAATTCTTTTGATATAAATTGTTCAACATATTCATCAAAAGATAGTTCATATTGAGGTATTTCATTTAGCATTAAATTTAAATGATAAGATAATTTATGAGCAAAATATTTAAGAAACTCAATATCAGTTTTTCCGATAATATATATAACTTGAGGAGAAGCGCAAGCCCTTTGTTCCCACAAACTTATATCATATGCTAAATTCTCACATATAAAATCTATATTATAATTCAAAAATATTTCAGTATCTACAATAGAAATACTATACTTAGGTCCAAATATAACTATATGTTTATTAGGTTCAATATTTTCCAAGAAGTATTTAGTAGAATCTCTACCACCCCAAACTACTATCCCATCTATATACTCATTTAACAAATCTATTAGCTTTTTAGATTTATAATCAAAATTAACAATAGCAAATAAAGAAGCTAATTGTTTATCTATCTCTAAAAAACTTTTAGCAAATAGTAACCCAAAAGTAGTACCTACTTTTGATGAAGTCTTTATTATATTGATATTTTTAGTAACTAAACCACTTAATAATGAATCGATAGCGGAAACAAATACATTACCCGCAGTTATATGGACCAATAACCCTATTGGATTTACCCTTAAAAATACATTAGATTTATTATCATAGAGCCATTTATCTAATAAATTAATATCTTTTAACTCAATATTTAATCTATTAACTAAATTTTCCTTGGTAAAATTTTTAATTAATTCATCGATAGCTAACTTAATCATCTTCTCACTAAATCCGACAATAGAAGGCATTAATCTTAATACTTCTTGATAATAAAAACTATTTTCATCCTTCCATAAATTCATTACCTTATTAACACTATCTATTATCTTATAAATAGGAATGTAATAAATCTCATTTAGTTTACTCCTAGCCTTTTTAAATATGAATTCTAAATCATCAATATTTAGATTATATTCAACAAATTCTCCAAAAATAAAATTTCCTTTCATAATGTTTCATTTTTATTTTTTGAAGTGAATTCAATTAAATCTTTAATAGTAAGTACTAAAGGAGGGGCAATAAATACTGCCCAAAATCCCAAAATATTTAAAAAACCTAGTATAGAAAAGATAGTTATCAATGGATTTAAATTAAGATGATCTTTTATAATATTAGGCATAATAAAATTATCTGATAACTGCTGAATAATAAAAACTATAATTATAATACTAATCCCTAAAGAGATAGATTTAGAAAAAGCTAAAATAATAGCGGGTAAGCTCCCTAAAATAGGACCTATTACTGGAATAAAAGAAAACATACCATATAATATCCCTAAAGAAATACCTTTTAAACCAAATATAAAATTAAAAACCAAAGCTGAAAAAACTATTATCAAAAAGATATTAACTAAAATAGCTTTGAAATATAGTTTTTGATATTTATCATAAGAGTTTATAAAAATTTCAATTTCCTTAATATAACTAAAATTCTCAAAAATCCACTTCTTAAAGTCTTCTTTTGATTTTAAAAAGTAAATACTAAATAAAGGCACAAAAATTAAAAATAATACACTTAAATTAGAGGTAATAAAATTTAAAATATAAGTTATTACTTTTTGTATAAAATTTGCATAATTTCTTAGTAATTCATTAAGATTCATATTATTAATAACTTCTAAAAGGTTAACGTTATTTTTTAGTAAGAAATTATTTATAATTTTGTTGTTAATTATATAATTTTTTATATCATTTAAAATTGTAGGTAAATTATTAATTAGCTGAGCAAATATATTTCTTAAATCTGAGAAAACTGGGGGTATAATTACAAAAACTATTAAAAATAAACACACTAAATAGAACAAATATATAAAAGCTATATCTATATTAATAAAGGTTAGAAATTTAAAAACAAAACCCTTAAAATTTTTAATGAACTTAGAATCATTAATATCTCTTTTTTGCAAATTAGTTAAGATCTTTTGTTTTAAATTAGAAAAAATATCAATAAAAACTTCACTAAAATACGAGAAAACTATAATCGCTAAAATAAAATTAACGTAATCCTTTAATATATATCCAAAAAATAGTAATAAAAAAACTAAATAAACATATTTCATTTTAATTATTCTATATTATTAATTTATTTATAAACTTTCAAGTCGGAAATAATTTTATAAACTTTTTCTAGTTCTTTAGTAATTTCATTAACAAATTCTTTTTTCTGATAATTATCTAATTGATCAAAATCATATAATAAAAATTTATATACTTTATTGTAAAGATTAGAAATAAGTTCATAACTTTCTTTATTGATATTTTTCAAAATTTCTAAGGATTCCTTTAAATTTCCTTTATTAAAAATAGAGTCTATTTTATAGTATAAATGATAAATAAGCAAACTAAGATTATTTTTAAGTTCTTCCCATTTTTCATATTGTGAATTCCTTTTTAATTCATCTAATTTAGAATAAAAATTAACCTTAGAATAATCAACTAAATTGATTTTTTCTATTACTTCAGATTTAGCTTTCTCAAATTTATCTACTGTTAAAACTTGGTTATCTTGGTCTTTTGAAATTGTTTCAGTTTTAGGGGGAGTAGATAAGATCTTATATATCCAATATATTCCAAGAATAACTATAACTAAAGCAATTAATCCTCCTAAAACCATTAATAAAATATTAACATAATTACTCTCATCTACATTAGTAGTAGTATTAGTTAAATAAGGATTATTAGGAGGGGTATTAGTAGGATTGGTATTAGTAAATGGGTTTTGATAATTAGGAGTAGGATTGGTAGTAAAAGGATTTTGGAGATTAGGGAATGAAGTAGTAGGTGGAGTGTTAGGAAAATTTGGATTATTAGGAATGTTGGGATTATTGGGGATATTAGGATTATTAGGAGTATTTGGAGTATTTGGATTATTAGGCATATTTGGATTGTTAGGAATATTAGGAGTATTAGGGAAATTTGGAGTAGTTGTATTCGGAGTATTAACTACTTTTATGGTTATTGCATCATTGTTATCCATATTAGCATATAATGTGTAAGTGTTATTGTTATCAACGACATAATACATTAATCCTATATCCTTTAAAGTGAAATCTCCTACTGATCTTGCTTGTAATACATAAGTATAACTTAAATCCATTATATCATAATCGTTAGTCTGATTAACAGTGGTATCAATTGATTGGGAGACAACAGTAAAATTGTTAAGGAATTCTTCAATTTTTAGCAATTTAAATTTATTATCTACATACCAATGAGTTTTAGAAGGACTTTTAAAATGAATATTTATTTTTAAATAAAATGTTTCCCCTAAAGATATAACATTTTTAGAAACCCAAGGTTTTATAGTTATATCATTACCATACTGATCTACAAACGAATTATTAATAAAAAAAACTAAAATAATAAAAAAAATAAAAATAATTTTTTTTAATATTTTATTTACTAAAAAAACATTTAAATTCATATTTCATCCCCTTTTTAATTTATTTGAATTTTTAAATTATTATTGTCTTCCAATAACAGGATAAAGATAAATCTCTTGATTTTTTCGTAGTATTTTGAGTTTAACTTTTTGACCTATTTTAGATTGCATAATTAAATCCACTAGATCATCATAAGAATTAACAGGTTTATCATCAAATTCTAGGATGATATCATCTTTTTTAATACCGGCTTTATCAGCAGGACTGTCTTTGATAACTTCAACAACAATTACTCCATAACTTATATTAAGATAGTTTTTAAGGTAATCAGGTAAATCAGCTACTCTAACCCCTAAAAATGGTCTTAAACTGGAGTAAGTTTGAGTTTTATTTTTACTATCTTGAATAAATTTAGAGACAACATTAGAAGGAATAGCAAATCCAATACCTGAAGAACTGCCACTGGTAGAAGCAATTGCAGTATTTATACCTACTAACCTGCCGTTAATATCAATTAAAGCTCCCCCAGAATTGCCAGGATTTAGTGGAGCATCCGTTTGAATTAAATTACTATATTTAAATCCTACATAAGTATCTAATTTTCTATTAGTAGCAGAAATTATTCCCATAGTAACGGTTAATTCAAATCCAAAAGGATTACCAATAGCAAAAACAATATCTCCTACTTTAACATTATCAGAATTAGCAAAAACTATAGGCTTTAAATTTAAATTATTATCTTCTATTTTAAGCAAAGCTAAATCTAATTTCTTGCTAACTGCTAATATTTTTACATTTTTAAAGATTTTATCATTTATTTTAATAGTGATATTAGGAGCACCTAAAGCTACATGGGCATTTGTAATAACTAAACCATCCTTAGATACTATAACCCCACTACCAACTATCTTTGGTGTTTGATCTACATAATCCTTAAAATAATATTCAAAAGGAGTGCCCTTAAATTGCTCATACCATTGTCTTAAAATAGGGTCTACATCAACATTAATAGAAACTACACTAACTATACTTTCCTTTGAACTATCTACAACATCTCTTATTTCATCTTGTAATTGATATAAAATTGGCCTATCTATCTTTGAATTAACCTTTGATAAATTGAAACTAAAAATAAAAATAACAAAACTAAAGAAAATAAAGAAAATAATTTTAGAAATATTTTTTAAGTTTTTAACCATGAACTAAATCCCTCCTTATCCTTATAAATAATTAAAAAGGAGCAGCAAGTACTTTTTTTAATTCATTAGGTCTAGCAGCTTTTAGAATAGCTTCTTCTTCCTTTATTAACCCTTTCTTTATAAGTGCTTTTAAAGTATGCTCTTGAACCCTAAATCCTTTTTCCCTTCGTTCTACCATCTTTAAATAAACTTCAGTTATATCTCCCTTTGCTATATTCTTTATAAATTCAATATCATTAAAATAAAAATCATATACATATTTTAAAGTATTTTCAGTGGTTTGAAAAAGGTTACCTGAAATTAATATTTCTAAGACCATAGATAAGTATCTAAATACGTTTTCTTTTTGATCTCCTGCCATACCACCAATTTTTTCAAGAGCAGAAATTATACCATCAGCATTTAAAGTACAAATAACTAATAGTCCACTTAAGGCTAAATCCAAAGCTAAACTAAGATAATCGTAATTAACTATTTCCTGAATAGCTACGACATCTGGTTTAACCCTTCTTATTATATTTAAAACTTCTTGAAGATTACTATAATCCTTACCTACCAAAAATTGATAAACAATTCCTTTAGAATTAGTAAACTCTTTTTCAATAAAATCTTCAACAGTAGCAAGCGTAATAGATCTATTATTAAGTATATACTCAATAGAACTATTAAAAATAGTAGTTTTCCCACTTTTTCTAGGCCCACTTATTATTATTAATCCTTTATTCTTATTTAAAGCCTCAACAAAAATAGGGGGTAAATCTAGATCTTGTATAGAATAACTTTCAACGATAGCAGGGTAAAATATTATGCTTAATTTTCCTTTTTGGTAAAAACAGATTCCTTTAAAAGTTAAATTATTAGGTGTAGTATAATTCCCTAACCAATATCCCCATTTTTTTAATTCAATTCTATCTTTATCACTTAAAAATATTTTTATTAATTCTTCTATTTGGTCTTTATCTAATTTTTCATCAACTAAATTCTGTAGTTTTCCATCTTTGTATTTCATGAAAGGTTCATTACCTTCAATAAAGAAGATACTTTCAGCGTTCTGCTGAAACATAAGTATTAATAATTTATCTAAAATATTCATAAAAGTACCTCCTTAAACTAATTTTAATTAAGTTACTTTCTTCCATTAACTAGAACCAAAAAAAATTTTTTTTCTATTATTTTTTTTACCTGATTATTAAGCATATAATCTACAGATAACCCACTTTTTAATCTATTAATTATATAAGTAGAAGATATTTCTATTTTAGGTAGACCTAGTATCTCTATTTTATCTGTAAAATAACTTTTATTAACTAATTCATATAATTCCCAATTTAATTCTCTGTTTTTAAATAAATCACTATTATAAATTTCACTGATTTTATTAATAAAATCCTGCTTACTTTCATATTTATAATATCTATCAATAATGATAAATTTATCGATCAAATTAAAAATTTCCTTAAAATTAAACCACTTGTAAAATACTAAACTATCATCACCAATTAAAAAATATAATTCATCATTTCTATATATCTCTCTAAAATTTTTAACAGTATAATAAGAAAAAGAACTTAATTTATTCTTAATTTCAAAGTCTGAAACAATTATTTTATCTTTATATTTTAGTTCTTTTATACTAATTTGTATTAATTTCAATCTTAATTTAGGAGGTAAAATAAAATCTTTTTTTTTATGAACAGGAATTTTATTAGGTATAATATAAAGGATATCTATTAAAAATTTCTCAATAGCTAAGTTAATAACTAAAAGATGGCCAATATGTATAGGATTAAATGTACCACTAAATAAACAAACTCTCATAAAAATTAAATAAATTAATAGTTATTTTTCAAATAGAGCCAAAAACTCTTGATTCCCTTTAGTTCCTAAAATAGGGGATTTAATAATTCCTTTAAAAACAAATCCCATTTTTCTTATATTTTTTAAAACTCTTAATACTACTTTAAATATAATTTTTTTATCTTTAAGAACACCTTTTTTTATATACTTTCTCTCATCTTTATTAATCTCAAAATTAGGTTTAATTAAGGGAATTATCTTAACATTGTCTAAATTACATCTCTTTAGTGCTTCAAATATTTTTAAAACACTGATAAAAGATACATCTATTGTAATTATATCTATCTTGCCATAGGATAGTAATTTATCATATATAGTATGTATTTCTTTAGCATTAAATTTCTCTATATTTATGACTTGAGGATTATTTTTTAGTTTAGGGTGTAGCTGATTATATCCATTATCCAAGGCTATAACTAATTTAGCATTATGATACAACAAGCAATCGGTAAATCCTCCTGTAGAAGCTCCTATATCTAAGCAAACTTTATCTTTTACATCTATGTTGAATTCTTTAATAGCTGCTTCTAATTTATAACCCCCTCTAGATACATACCTTTCATTAGTTAATTCTACCTTAACTGTATCGTTTTCCTTAATTTTATAGCTTGGCTTATTTATTACTATATTATTTACAAAAACTTTAGAATTTAAGATTAATTTTTGAGCTAATACTCTACTATCTACATACTTATTAACAACTAAATATTCATCTAACCTTATTTTTAGTGATTTATTTTTATTTACCTTCTGATTTTCTTTACTTTTCACTTTAAGAAATAAAATATGATTTTAGGATACTAGTTTAACTAAAGCAACAGGTGCAGCATCTCCTCTTCTAAAACCTATTCTATATATTTTAAAATAACCCCCAACACTACCACTTTCTCCTTTTTTAGCAGAATTTAAAACTACGCCTAAATCTATTAAAGCTTTAACCATTTTTTTATCCTTTAATACTGAATATATTTTCCTAGAGAAATTAACTAATTGAGTTCTAAGTTTGGGTTTTTCTTCCTCAGGAGCATTATTAAGTAATTCTTTAATTTTAGCAGCTTTTTTAGCAAAGGTGATATATTTAGAAGAATAACTAACTAAAGCTTTGGCTCGTGCTATGGTCGTTACTATCTCTAATTTTGGGCTGTTTATTATATTCTTAAATAAAGTTTTTAACATAGAGATTCTGTGCTCACTATATCTTCTTAATTTTTTATATCTTCTTCTATGTCTCATAATTTACTCCCTACTTTATTTTTTAATTTATTTTTCTGGGGATTTATATTCCGCTCCCAGACCAAGCGGAAATCAAATATATTTTACCAACTCCTATTAATTTAATTAATCTAATTAATTTAAATTGTAATTTATTTCACTGAATAAATTAGATTTAAGTAGAAATTTCTCTATATTAATATTTATTTCTTTTAAAAGTTTTTCAAAGTTATTCTTAATAGAATAATCTAAAATAGTTTCATCACTAATCAAAATAAATCCTCCCATAATTTCTGGATCTATTTTGATTTGATTTATTAATATTTTTTTATTTAATATTTTTTCTATACTTTTTAGAAGTTCATTTAGAATAAGGTTATCTATTTTTTTAGCTAAAATTAATGTTCCTTCAAATATTCCATATTTGTTTTTATATTTTTTTTTATAATAATAAATAATAGATTTTAATAGTTTTTCTCGTTTTTTGGAAACTATTAATTTTAAAAACTCTTTAGTAAGATAATTAAAAGGTAATAGTTCTATAAGCATGTTAAATTTATCAGAAGTAGTTAAAGTTTTTGAATGCCAAATCTCATCAATTAATTTATCTTTACTTATTAAATTATAAAAGTTTTCTAATTCTTTTAGGATAATTTCTTCTAAGTTATATTTAGAAGCTATTTCAAACAGTGAGCTTGCATATCTATTAGCTAAGGATAACATAAACCCTCCACTTTATATTTTTTTAATTTAAATTCTTTTGAATTAAAAACTACATTTGATTAATAACTAAGCTTTCGGCTCTTGATTTGATAGCTTTAAGCATTAAAGCCAAATTTTTCTTTACCTTAAATTTTATAGTTGGCATTATTAAACTCTTTAAAGTAGGTATATTTAAATCAAAGCTTAAGAATATTACTAATTTTGATTTATTATCATTTAGCTTAATTATTTCCCAATATCCTTCGAATTTATCTAAATCTCCTTTGATTAATTTATAGGTTAATTTATATTGCTGAGGGTAATATATGTCTTCTTCCTGCCATTTAAAAAGTAGCCCATCTATTTCCGCTTCCCATTCACTAATTCTTTTATTTCCTTCATCTTGTAAAATAGTTATTTTTTTTACATCTTCTATAAATTCAGGGAATTTTTCCAAATCAAGCATAACTTTAAATACTATATCTTGATTAGCATTTATTTCTATTTCTTCCTTTAAGTTCATAATTTTGCCCCCTTTTTTATAAAATTAAACAAAATAATGATACATCCTTTAACTTACTATTTTATTGAAAGATTAAATGATACAAAGGTTAATTATAAGAAGTTATAGAATAATTAAATAAAGGGTGATTATATGTTAAATGGTTATAAGTATTTTATAAAGACATATGGGTGTCAGGCTAATGAGTATGATAGTGAATTAATAGCAGGGATATTAGAAAAATTTGGAGCTAATCCAGTAGATAATGAAATTGATGCAGATATAGTTATATTTAATACTTGTGCGATAAGAAAGAATGCTGAAGATAAGTTCTATGGTAGATTGGGTGCTCTAAAGAAAATTAAAAATGAGAAAAAAGAAATGATAGTAATAGTAACAGGATGTTTAGCACAAAAAGACTACCTTAAAATTTCTAATATAGATTATGTAGATATAGTTTTAGGTACTCATAGAATATCACAGTTACCCACAATTTTACAAGAACTAAAATACAATAAAAATAAAAAAATAGTGGATGTAGATTTTACAGGAAGAACAGAACCTGATATTCCTCCAAGACGGCTATCTAAATTCTCTGCTTATGTTCCAATAATGTTTGGCTGTGATTATTATTGTACTTTTTGTATAGTACCATTTACACGAGGTAAAATGCAATCTAGACCTAAAGAACAAATAATTAAAGAAATTCAAGATTTAGCTCAAAAAGGGTATAAAGAAATAATACTATTAGGGCAAACAGTTAATGCTTACGGAATAGATCTTAAAAATTCTTATGATTTTGCAGATTTACTTCATGATGTATCATTAATAGATGGAATAAAGTGGATAAGATTTACTTCCCCTTATCCTACTAATTTCAATGATAAACAAATAAAAACTATATGTACAATTGATAAAATAACTAAACATGTGCATCTACCTTTACAAAGTGGAAACAATGAAATATTAAGAAGAATGGCAAGAAGATATACTGTAGAAAAATTTTTGGAAGTAGTTTATAAATTTAGGGAATTATGTCCAAATATTGCTTTATCTACCGATATTATAGTGGGTTTTCCTTATGAAACTGATGAACAATTCCAAGATACTTTAAATATAGTAAAACAAGTAAGATTTGATCAAGCTTTTATGTTTGCTTATAGTGAAAGGGAAGGAACTAAAGCAGCTACTTATCCACAATTGCCTTTAAAAGAAAGATTAAAAAGATTATATGAATTAATATCTGTTCAAAATGAAATAACTATTGAAAAGAATAGAGAATATGTAGGAAAAGAATTAGAAATTTTGGTAGAAGGAGAAAGTGATAAGAATCCTAATAAACTCGAAGGTAGAACAGAAACCAATAAAATAGTAGTATTTGATAAAATTGAAAAAGATTTAATAGGTAAATTTGTAAAAGTAAGAATAACAAAGAGTTACTTATGGGGTTTAGAAGGAACTTTATTAAATTTTGGTTAAAGGAGTAAAGATGATAGAAAGACCAAGAGGTACTAATGATTTTATCCCACCTGAGAGTATATTAAGAGAAAAAATAATAAAACTAATTTCGGAATATTTAAAAATTTTTGGATACAATTTAATAGAGACCCCCATATTTGAGAAATCAGAGCTTTTTAAGAGAAGTGTAGGAGATACAAGTGATATTGTCTTAAAAGAAATGTATGAGTTCAAAGATAAAAAAGGAAGGGACTTAGTTTTAAGGCCAGAACTAACTGCTTCAGTTGTTAGAGCTGTTATTCAAAATAGATTATATAATAATAATCATTTAAAGTTTTATTACATAGGACCGATATTTAGATACGAAAGGCCACAATTAGGTAGATTTAGGCAAGCTACGCAATTTGGAATAGAATATCTAGGTAATCCTTCCTTTTTAGCTGATTTTGAAATAATATTTTTAACTCAAAATTTATATAGGCATATTTTTAATAATTTTAATATAAAAAATATAGAATTTAAAATACACATTAATTCAATAGGTTGTAATAACTGTAGACCAAGTTATAAACAAAAATTATATGAATATTTTGTTAATTATGAAAAAGATCTATGTCAAGATTGTCAAAAAAGATTAAATTTAAATGTATTAAGGATTTTAGATTGTAAGAATTTGGTTTGTAAGAATATTTCATTGAATGCTCCAAAATCAGTTGATTATTTATGTTTAGAATGTAAAAATCATTTTGAAAATTTATTAAATTTATTAAAAATGAACAATATAAATTTTGTAATAGATAATTACTTAGTAAGAGGTTTAGATTATTATAATAGGACAGTTTTTGAGGTGAAAACGATATTAGATAATAATACAATAGATTTAGCAGGAGGTGGAAGATACGATTACTTAGCTAATTTTATTGATAATAATTATAATATAGCGGGTTGTGGATTTGCAGGTGGCTTAGAAAGATTAACTCTTATCATCAATAATTATAATCCCCAAAAATCATTTAATATGATAAAAATTTTATTTAGTTTAATATCTGAGCAAAAGGGATTAGATATTTTTAAGTATTTATTAAGCACAATTGAAAATATAAATACTAATGCAAATTTATTAAAAGATAATTATTCATTTTATTTTAGTATAGATAATAGCTTAAAATCTGCTTTGAAATTAGCTAATAATATGGATTTAGATTATATTATATTCATAGGAGAGCAAGAAATAGAAAAAAATATATTCCAAATTAAAAATCTAAAAACAGGTAAGCAAAAAGAATTCTCTTTAAATGAAATAAATTTATTAGTAAAAAATATTAATAATTTCTTAGATAAATTAAATAGATAAAAGGTTTTTTATTTAAAAGATATAAATATAAATATGAAGATGTCTAAAAAGAGTGCTCAAAATACTAAAATTAATATTAATAAAAGTACAAAAAGTTTAAATAATTCTGAGTTTTCGAAAAAATCAAAAAAAGATCCATTAGTAAATTTATTAAAGAATATAACTGAAGAAGATATTTTTAAAGAAGATCTTACTTTTTCCAATATAACAACAAATAAAGAGGAGATATATAAAAAACTCAAGGTGGGATCTTTTAATAATTATAGTTGGTTAATAGATAATTATCAAAGGTTTAAAAATATACCCTTAGATTTAGAAAGGGAAATAATAAAAGATGCAAAGGAAGGAAATTATCAAGCTAAAATTTTACTAATCTCTATTATTTTCCCTTTTATAATAAAGATATATAAAAGTTTAATAGGTAAGAATTTAGAATATTCAGAATATATTTCTGAGGGTATAGCAGCGGCATTAGAAGCAATAGAAAGATTTGATCTCAATTATAATGTTAGATTCTCTACATACGCTACTTACTGGATTTATCATTCCCTATTTAAAACCAATTATAATCAAGATAATCTTTTAAAAGTTCCATTATCTATATATACAGAATATCAAAAAATAATAAAGACTAAAACATTTTTAGAAAATAAATATAACAGAAAAGTATCATTAGAAGAAGTAATAGAATACTTATTTAAGGATTCTATTACCAAGGAATTACTTCAAGAAGAAAATATTACCCCTAATGACCAAATTTTCAAAAAAAGATATAGATTAAAAATAAAAGAATTAGTTAATAAATATTCAAAGGTATTAAAATTAAGTAATTATAAAATAGAAATATCTTTACAGGATTTTAAATATGATGAGGGTAATAGAACATTTGAAGATTATATTGAAAATAAAATAGAAGAATGTCCAGAAAATTTATTTAATAAATCATATCTAAAATCTAAAATCTTAGAGTACATTAATACTTACTTAGATAATGAGGAAAAACTACTAGTTGTTTCATCATTTGGTATTCTTGATAAAAGACCACTTAACTTAAATGAATTAACCGATTTATATTTTACTGTGTATGGTAAAAGATTATCAAAAGAAAGAATTAGACAAATGCTAAATAAAGCTTTAATTAAGTTAAGAAAATACATACCTAAAGATATTATTGAATTGTATAGTTAAATATAATGATCCAAAATATATAATAATGAAGGAGAGGTGAAGTTAATGTTTAGACCAATCTTAAAGGATTTAAAAGCTATATGGGTATTAGATAGTAGATCAAATCCTACGATAGAAGTTTTTGCATATGTTCAAAGGAAAGGGGATATATTTGTAGATAGTTTTATAGTACCATCGGGAGCATCTACAGGTGAATTTGAGGCTTTAGAGCTTAGAGATAGCGAAAAAGATTTTCATGGTAAAGGAGTTAGTAAAGCTATTAAAAATGTTTCCTTTATTTTGGATCATCTTTATAATACCTATGTAGATGATATATTTGAGGTAGATAGGAAATTAATAGAATTAGATGGTACTAAGAATAAATCTAACTTAGGAGCAAATGCTATTTTGGGGGTGTCTGTAGCTATAGCAAAGGCTGTCGCTAAATCGTATGATATGCCATTTTTTAAATACTTATCTTTTTGGACTAAGAGTTATGAATATTACTTACCTATTCCTATGATGAATATAATAAATGGTGGAGTTCATGCGGATAATGATTTAGATTTTCAAGAGTTTATGATAGTTCCATTAGGATTTGAGGATTTTTCGAATGCTATAAAAGCAAGTAGCGAAGTATATAATAGTTTGAAAAAAATATTGAAGGAAAATAATTTAAGTGTTAGTGTGGGAGATGAAGGTGGGTTTGCTCCTAAAATAGATTCTCCGTTTAAAGCTTGTGAATTTATAATAGCTGCTATAGAAAAAAGTGGTTATAAAGTAGGTAAAGATTTTTATATTTCTTTAGATATAGCAGCAAGCTCATTCTTTAAAGATAATAAATACATCTATTTGAAAACCCCTATAACTTATCAAGAATTAATTAATGTCTATGAAAAGTTAATTTCAAGTTATCCGATATTTTCAATAGAGGATCCTTTTGATGAAAATGATTGGGAAGCTTGGAAAGAATTTACTAATAAGTATAAAAATAAAATACTAATAGTAGGAGATGATATTTTTGTAACTAATATAGAGAGGATAGAAAAAGGGATAAATAATAATGTAGCTAATGCTGTTTTAATTAAATTGAATCAAATAGGTACTTTAAGTGAAACTATAAAAGCTATTCATTTGGCAAATAAAAATGGATATAAAACTATAATATCACATAGATCAGGAGAAACTGAAGACAATACAATATCTCATTTAGCAACAAATAATTCATATTTTATAAAAACAGGAGCACCTGCAAGAAGTGAAAGAAATTCTAAATACAATGAACTCCTTAGAATCTATAATTTTTATAATTTAAATTATTATGCTACACTTTATAAATCAAATTATTTGGTAACTAATTAAAACAATTAAGATAAAACTTAATTTAACATGGAGCAATTTATAAATTCTATAGAAAATCTTAAAAATAGTTTATATGATCTTGTTCATTTAGATAACATAGAAATATCAAATATAAACCAAATAAATTTTAATATTGAAAAATTAATATCAGATTATAATGAACTTCTAAATCCTATTGTAAATTATTTAAATCTTTATTATAAAGGTATTTTTGTGTATAAAAATAACATAGATGAGCTTTACTTTGAAAACATTAATCTGTTTTATACTATAATTAACAATATATTAACAATAATTAATAACATTTATGACATATTAAATTTAAGCTATTCAAAAGTTGGATACAACTATAAACATAGCTTATTAAAAATCCAAAAACAAAAATTAGTGGAAGTTATTAATCAATTAGATTTAATTATTTCAGGGATAAGTATATTATTATTAAATTTTAATGAGTTACTGAATATAAATGAGCAGGTATATAAGACAAATCAGGAATAATAAAATAAAAATTTTATTTATTTTATTTAATTTATTTTTGTTTTTATATTTGTTTTTAGATGTAGTAAAATCTGATGATATTAAATTTAGGGAAGGTATTATAAGGTATATTTCTAAACCTACTATAGTATCAAAACCTTTTATATTCTTATCAACAAATGAAAGATTTTATATAACAAATGAACTATATCAAAACTTAATTGAGAATGTAAATAATAACAGTTATTATTATTTTAAAATAGTAGATAATATTGTTTATGAAGTTAGTCTTAAGCCTTTTAAGGATTATGTTTATCAATTTCCTGAAATATTTAGAACTAAATTGTTTGAGTTTAAAGATTATAATATTTTTTATATATTATTTTATTACAATTTAAGTGAATTTGTACAAGTAGAAGCTAAAACAGATGATAATAAAAATCTTTTTATTTATTTTACTTCTCCTAATTCCCTTTCAATAAAATTCTCGAAGGATATGTCGATAAAAAATATTAAATTAATTTTAAAATATAACAATTCCTACTTTAAAGATTTAACATATAAAAAGGAATATATTATTAAAATTAAATTAAATTCTTTAGATTAATTAAATTATGGGGGTGATTAAAAATGGTAAAGGAGGGAGATATAATTCCTAAAATGGAGCTAATAGATCATAATGGAGAAAAAATTACGATAGGGGATGGTAAAAAATATACAGTTTTGTATTTTTATCCTAAGGATGATACTCCGGGTTGTACTAAACAAGGAATAAATTTTACTAACCTTAAGGAAGAATTTGAAAAATTAAATGTACAAATAGTTGGAGTTAGTAGAGATTCTTTAGATTCTCATCAAAAGTTTGCTAAGAAATATAATTTAAATATCCATTTAGTTTCTGATAAAGAAAAGAAATTAGCTACTATTTTTGAAGTAGAAGGTAAGTTAATGTTTTCCAGAGACACGATAATTCTGGATCCTCTTGGAAAAATTATTAAGATATATAGAAAAGTTAATGCTCAAACTAATCCCTATGAAGTCTTAGATTTTATTAGGAATTTTATCTTAAATCAAGCGCTTCAAAAAGTTTAAACTAATTTAAACTTAAAAAATTAAATTAAATGTTAAATAGCAAAAAAAAAATAAAAGGATTTACATTAGTAGAATTAATAGTATCTTCATCGTTGGCATTAATTGTTATACTTTTAATTACATTAGCTACAATTCAAATAAATAAATTCCTTAAAGTAATTTCTATAAAATATGCTATTTCCAATGATTGTAAATTAGCATTAGTAAGAATAGTTAATGAAATATCTAAGAATTCTAATCCTAACCAAGAAATATGTACTATTTTAAATCTAAGCAACAATAATATTAAGTTTTTAACTACTCATATTTCAGAAAATCCTTTAGTTTTTGATATTTACATGGTAGATATAACAGTATCAAAAAATTTGCAAAATAAAAGTGTTTTATTTAAACTTAATAGAAAAACTTTTTGGGATAGTAATAGAAATAATACTTATGAATCTTTTGAGCAAATAGAAAATAAGGAAATAATTTTACCGGCTATAAAAGAAGTTAATGATGCTAATTTATCGTTTTCCAAAGTAGGAAATATGATAAGAGTTAGTTTAAATACAAACTTTACTTTTAGAAATAAGAATTACACCTTAAATTATTATGTTGATGTACCAATTAATTAATAATAAACATTAATTATTTAATAATACTAATTAATAATACTAATTTCAAGTAGTTCAGGGTAAAAACAATAATTTCTATAAGTCTAAATATTTCTTTAAAATAAAAGGATTAATATTAAGAAAATTATAAAATAATAGTAGGATGGGGTTAATAAAGAAAAATAGAAATATAAATGAAGAAGTAAAAAATATAGATAATCAGACAAATCAAATAGAAAATTCAAGAAATTTAGAAGATACTAAGATAAAAGAATCAAAAATAGTAGGTTCAAAGGTAATAAAATCTGATAGTTTAAAATATAGTGATTTAGAATTAAATGTTACTAAATTAGAAGTTCCAGTTTTTAGTAAAGTAATAAAAAAAAGGAGTATAAATGAACCAGTTCCTATTGTTCAAAAAGAAGAAGAATTAAATGAGGATATTCAAATAGTAAGTACAAGTGCTTTAAACTTAGAATTAGAAGAAGAAAAAAATAAATACCAAGAACTCAATAAACAGTTACAACAAAAGCAATTAGAATTAGAAGAAAAAATAAAAGAAGTAGAAAATATGAAATCAGAGATAATAAATCAAGCTAATATTACTGCTCAGGAAATAATTAATAAAGCTATTCAAGAAGCTCAAAGTAAAGCCCAACAAATATTAGAACAAGCTTATAATCAAGGGTATTCTCAAGGATATAATGAAGCTAAAAACAAATTGGAACAAGAATATCAGCAAAAAATCAATGAGTTACAGGAACAAATAAAAAACATATTAAACTTAAAAGAATCATTAGTAAAGGAAATGGAAAAAGATATCGTAGAATTAGCTATAAAAGTAGCAGAAAAAGTTATCAATAAAAAAATAGAAGAAGAACCAGAATTGGTATCTAGTTACCTAATAGAATTGCTTCCTAAAATAGAGCAAGCTAAAAATATAACTATTTGGATTAATCCTAATGAAATAGAATATGTAAGACTTTCTAAGGATAAATTCAAAAATTTAGTAGAAGTAGAAAATATAAATATAGCTCCAGATAGTAGGATAGAAAAGGGAGGATGTATTATAGAAACTAATTTTGGTAAAATAGATGCTAGAATCTCCACTAAATTAGAAGTACTAAAAGAAATTATTTTTAAGAACATCTAAATATGATAACAAATGCTTTAAAAAAAAGAAGAGTTAGAGTTTTATCAAATTCATAAAAAAGTAAAATTCTAACTTATATTTCATATGCTAATTTTATATTTCATATAGAAAGAAAATAAAAAGGATATATTATTTAATGCAAACTTTTAACAAAGGGGCTAACTCAACTTTAGTTGGTCTAAAAATACTAAAATTATCAGCAGTATTTGAAGCAATTACGAGCAGCTTTTTAGGAGTATCTGTAAGAGAATGAAGAAATGATTTTAGTGTTCCTGATAAAAATCTAAGTATTATTCCTTTTGTTAAATTTTATTTATATTGTTTTTTATTTTATTGTAATAGGAAAGTATTATGGAAATATAAAAGGGAAATATAAAATAATTTAGAATTATTATAATATAGGTTTTATTAATTAGGAGGAGGAATTTTAGAGATGTTATTAAAAGAAAAACCAAGACACAGAAAACCTGATTACTCTCCTAAAATAAATCCTGATAAAACTAAATTATTAGAAACTGCTAAAGATATTATAAATAATTCTTCAATAATTATTTTTACTAAGTATCAAAAAGAAAATATTTCATTAAAAGCAACAGATTTAGTTAAGTATAATTTAGATATAGAGGAAATAGGTGGAGATATAAAAGTAATCAGAAATAGTATATTAAAAATAGCATTAGAGGAAAGTAACTTAAAAGATATTGCTCAAAAAATGAGAGGGGCTTTGATTATAAATTATACTAAAAAAGATCCTATTAGTTTAGCTAAAAAACTTAATGAAATCATTTCGTTCTTTAAGAAAGAGAAGAATGTAAAAGAGGATATTCCGGAAATTGCTTTTGGGATTCTTAATGGGAAGCTGATTTCAGCTGAAGAAGTTAAAAAATTAGCTAATCTTCCACCTAAAGAGGTATTATTAGCTCAGTTATTAGGTACTATGAAAGCTCCTATAACTAATTTCGCTGTAGTTTTAAAGAATGTAGTAAATAAATTAGTATGGGTATTAAATGCTGTTAAAGAAAAAAAAGAAGGTAAATAATATAAAATTTTTAAATTGTAATAATATAGAATTCTAAGTAAGGATTATAAGTAATTAATTAAGAAGGGGGTAAAAAGATGAGTACTGTTACTAAAGATCAAATAATAGAAGCTATTTCCAATATGACAGTATTAGAATTAGTAGATTTAATAAAAGCAATAGAAGACAAATTTGGGGTGCAAGCAAGTGCTCCTGTAGCTTTTGCACCTGCTATGATGTCAGGAGCAGCTGGCACAGCTGCTGCCGAAGAAAAAGAAGAAAAAACTAGTTTTGATGTTATTGTTAAAGAAGTACCTGCTGATAAAAAATTAAATGTTCTT
>Ga0080004_1187943_pt1 | contig 49673 bp, 35 predicted proteins | sample WasSprMetagenome_FD_69207 | JGI IMG/M metagenome (GOLD analysis project Ga0080004, IMG submission 69207) | Sulfidic aquatic microbial communities from Washburn Spring, Yellowstone National Park, USA - WS (SPADES assembly) (version 2) | ecosystem: Environmental > Aquatic > Thermal springs > Hot...
CCGCCCGCCGGTCCTTTGCGGCTTCCGTAGTATAATCGGCTTGCCATGATGACCCTCACGCGCCGCGAATTCGCTCTTTCCTTCGGTTGCCTGGCCCTGCGGCTACGCTCCGCCACGATGCCGACCCTGGAGGGACCGTGGTCCGAGCCGGCCGTAGTCCACAAGGTTTATCTTTCGGGCACTCAATTGCACTGGCCCAAACCCACCCTCGACGTGAAGCAGGAAATGGCGCAGGTGGATGCGCGCCTTTCCGAAGTGGAGCGCAAGCATCGCGGCCAGGTCCGCTTCGTCGGCGGCGAGTTACTGCGCACCCGCGAGGAGATCCAGGCCTGGGCGCGCAACCTGGGAGACGTGGACGCCGTGCTGGTGACTTACCTGAGCATCCCAAGTCCGCTCGGAGACCTGCTCGATGCGGTGAAGCTTCCCGTGTTGGTGCTGGCATTGCCTTACGCGGGCCATCACTGGGCTAGCATCGCCGCCCGGCGCAAGACTCGCGGCAAGCTCGACGTCGTCGCCTCCTCCAGTTACGGCGATCTTGATCCTTACATGGGGATCTTCCGCACCATTCGTCATCTGCGCAAGAGCAAGGTGCTGGTGGTGGCCATGCGACCCGAGAATCTGGAGAAGCTGGCTGCCAGTTTCTCGGCGCAATACGGCACCACAATCAAATTCCTCACTTATGATGATTTGCACCAGGCATTCCGCGCCGCCGATCGGGAGCGGGCGCGCAAAGAGGCCCTGGAGCTGGTGCAGGGCGCGCTTCGCGTCGTCGAACCCAAACCGCAGGAAATCGAGGACGCTGTCCGTTATTACCACGGCGTGTGTGAGATCCTGCGGCGCGAGCAGGCCAACGCGATGACCGTGGATTGCTTCGGAGGCCTGCTGGCCAAAAAGATGCCCGCCTACCCGTGCGTGGCCTGGTCGAAACTCAACGACATGGGTCTTTACGGGGTCTGCGAAGCCGACCTACGCTCCACCATGACTCAGCTTCTGCTCACCTCGTACTCCGGCATGCCGGGCTTCGTCTCCGATCCCGTGTTCGACACCAGCCGCAACGAGGTCATTCACGCTCACTGCGTTTCCGCCACGCGCATGAAAGGCATCGGCGGCCCAGCCTCGCCTTACATCCTGCGCAATCATCTGGAGACCAACGACGGCGTGGTGATGCAGGTCCTGATGCCGGCGGGAGAAACCATCACCTGCGCCGAGTTCCGCGATCCCACGACAATGCTCGTATCCACCGCCGAAGTAACTGCCGCGGAGGACAGCGACCGCGGTTGCCGCACCAAGATCCGAACGCGCGTGAAAGACGCCGAAAAATGGCTCCAGAGTTATTCAGGCGGGTTGCATCGCGTGATCTTCTACGGCGATCACGTTGCGGCGCTGGAGAAAATGGGCCGCCTGATGGGCTTCGAAGTCGTACACGAGATGTAGAAAGGCGGCGGCCTTCGAGTGCACGAACCGGGCCAGCTCCCACGGGTCGAGGCGCAGTTCCGCCTGCGTGTCGGTAACCGCACGCTGGAGGCTACGCTCAACCTGCCGGCTGAGCCGGTCGCCGTCGAGGAACTTTTGCCTGCGCTTTACGCCTTCGCCGACGCCTACCTCGAAGCGGTCCGGATCCAGGCGCGGGAATCGGGCCTCGAAATCTCCTGTCGGCCCGGCTGCGGGGCCTGCTGCGCGCAACTGGTGCCTCTCAGCGAGGCAGAGGCGTTGCGGCTCGCGCGCCTCGTCCAGCAAATGCCCGCGCCGCGCCGCCACCAGATTCTCGGCCGCTTCCGCCTGCTACGCCAGAAGCTGGAGGACGCGGGGCTGTGGGAAAGACTTCGCGATACCGAAGCGCTGCCTGATCTCGAAATCCGGCGCCGCATCGGAATCGAGTACTTCTCACTGGGCGTTCCCTGCCCGTTTCTGGAAAATCAGTCTTGCAGCATTTATCCCGACCGTCCCATGCGATGCCGCGAGTATTTTGTAACTTCGCCTGCGGTCCACTGCGCAGACCCGAGCCCGGAAACCGTAAAGGTACTGCCACTGCCGGTCAAGTTTTCCGAGGTCCTTTATTGCTTCGGGGACGGAAGGGGCTTCGAGAACACGCGGTGGGTTCCTCTGTCTCATTTGTTCGATTGGATGGAACGCAACGAAACGCGCCAGCCGGTTCTGTTGCCCGCGGTGGAAATGTTCCGGAATTTTCTGGTGCAGATCGCGCCGCCTCGACGGCCGGCGGCTTAGCGGGAGGTGCGGCTCCAGCGCCGCATGCGCCGGGCCCAGTTGAGATACCGGAACAGCTCGGCCCGGCGGGTCCACACGAACTTCCAGAAGCTCTTGAAATCCAGCGAATCCGCCGGAATTCCCCAGTAAGTTTCGATCCGCCAGCGCAGGTAGGGACTCTGCCACGGGCGCAGGCGGTAGCCGCGGCTGAGTTGCCAGAGTAACCCGAGCATTTCAGGGACGCAGGGCGCTCGCAGCCCCTCCTGACGAGCCGCTGCCGGACGCAGGGCGACGGGCAGGCTCGGGCGTGGCATAGTAACCCGTGCGCGTGCGCACCGTGGGCCGGTTGGGACCATTCACCGTAACTCGGATCTGCCGGTAACTCCCGTCCAGGACGGGATTCGAAGGCGTGTAGGCAATGATGTACTGGTTCCGGATGTCGTGCGCTACTTGGAGGGCAATTTTGCTTACCTCTTCCACGGAGGCGGGGTAGAAGGCGAGACCGCCCGTGGCCTGCGTGATCGCGTCCAGGGCGCGCCTGGCCCGACGTGCCTCGCGCTTGTCCTCCTCGGAAAGCAACCCGATTGCGTAGACCACGACCTCGCTTTGTTGCAGGCGCTGCACCAGCTTCTCGAGCGTAATCTCGCTGGCGTTGTCGTTACCGTCGGTGACCACGAAAAGCACTTTCTTGTCGTGCTTGCCTTTCTCCGTCAGATGCTGGACGGAAAGGAGAATGGCGTCCCGCATCGCCGTGCCGCCGCGGGAATCAATCCGGGCGATACCCTCTTCCATGACGTGGATGTCGCTGGTGAAGTCCACGTCCAGGTAGGCATCCTCGTTGAAGTTCACGATGAATACCTCGTCGCGGGGGTTGGACGCCTTGACCAGTTGGATCGCCGCGGCCTCCACTTTCTGCCGCTTGTCCCGCATGCTGCCGCTGTTGTCAATCACCAGTCCCATGGAAACGGGCACGTCTTCGCGGCGGAAAATCTTGATTTGCTGCTCCACGTTGTCTTCGTAAACGCGGAAGGCGGAGCGCGGCAGGTTAGTCAGGAGCTTGCCGTTGCGGTCCACCACGCTGGCATGCAGCACCACCAGGCGCGTATCTGCGCGGAAGACGGGACCGCTTTCCTGCGCCCACAGCAGCAGGCACAGCGCGGGGATCGCGCCGGCCAATTTACTCAACAGGGGCATAATAACCAAGACGCCAGAAGGCACGCAGCGGGGGCAATCCTTTGGGCTGGATCAGCTTCACCTGCACGCGGCGATACTTTCCATCTTTCTGCCGGTTGGTGGGCGAGTATCCCAGCACATACTGGTTGCGTAACTCGATTCCGATCTTCGCCGCGATATCCGGCAATTCGTTGACGTTTTCGACAGGGTAATGCCGGCCGCCCGTCTGCTCGGCAATCTCGCTCAATAGACTGGGACCGGCCAGCTCTTCCGCAGTTCGCCCGCGCGAATAAATCGGCTCGAAAATCCCGATGGCGTAAATCTGCACGTCCGCCTCGCGCACCAGCTTCTTGATCTCGCTTTGCGTGTACCGGCTGGAGTTGTCCCCGCCATCGGAGATGACCAGCAGCGCTTTGCGCGGGTTCCGCGCCCGCTTCATTTCGTGCAGGGCGAGATAGATCGCATCGAGCAAGGCCGTGCGGCCCTTGGACTGCGTGAACGTCAGGCGGTTCTGAATCTCCTCTCCTTCGTGCGTGAAGGGAATCACCAGCTCCGGCCGGTCGCTGAACTGGACCAGGAAGAACTCGTCCTCCGGATTCGCGGTTTTCAGGAACTGCGCTACCGCCTCACGCGATTTGCGCAGCTTGGCCCCCATGCTGCCGCTGACGTCGAAAACGAAACCCACCGAGAGCGGCGCATCCTCGCTGGCGAAATGCGTGATGGTTTGCTCGACTTTGTCTTCGAAAATCCGGAAGTGTTCCTTCTCCAGTCCGGTCACGAAGCGGTTCAGCGGATCCGTCACCGTGACCGGGATCAGTACGAGGTTGGCCTCTACGCGGATGTTGGCGCTGGGCGGCCCCGATTCCTCGGGCGGGCGCCGCGAACGCGGCTCGATCGTGACTCTGGGTTGCTGGCTGGCCGTCCGGGAATCGTCTGCGGCAACCACCGGGAGGAAGAGCAGCAGACCGGCTACGCCCAGCAGGGTCCGTGAAAGTGGGGATCGGACCGCCATCGTCATTCTCCCCGCCTCATGCCCCTTGCCAACTCAAGTATAGCACGCGCCTGTCATGGTATCATCATTCGTGCGTCCTCGAATTCTGGGAGTGATTCCCGCCCGCTACGCCTCCTCTCGGTTCCCCGGCAAGGCCCTGGCCCTGCTTGCCGGGCGGCCCCTGATCCAGCACGTCTATGAACGGGCTGCCCGCGCACGCTACGTCAGCCGGCTGGTCATCGCCACCGACGACGAGCGCATCGCTGCCGCCGCCCGCGCCTTCGGAGCGCCCGTGCGCATGACCCGCCCGGACCACGCCTCGGGGACCGATCGCGTGGCCGAGGTGGCTTCCGCCGACCCCTGCGAACTGGTGGTCAACATCCAGGGCGACGAGCCGCTGATTGACCCCGACGCCATTGACGCCGCGGTTCTGGGCCTCCTCGAAGCGCCCGAAATCCCCATGGGCACACTCAAGAAACTTATCGAGGACCCCGCCGAACTTACTAACCCGAACGTGGTCAAAGTCGTCACCGACCGTTTCGGCAACGCCATTTACTTTTCCCGCTCCCGCATCCCTTACGTACGTCCCGGGGCCGAAGAGGCGCCCTGTTACAAACACATCGGCCTTTACGTCTACCGCCGCGACTTTCTCCTGAAGTACCCCGAGCTGCCTGTCGGCCCCCTGGAGCGAGCCGAAAAACTCGAGCAGCTCCGCGCCCTGGAAAATGGTTATCGGATCCGGGTCGTCGAAACCGAATATGAGTCCCGCGGGGTGGATACGCCCGAGGATCTGGCCGCTGTGGAGCGGCTCATGCAACAATCCATGCGGGAAACCATGAGCGAGACGGACTGAGATGGCCAAGTTCATTTTCGTGACCGGCGGCGTTGTTTCCTCCCTGGGCAAGGGCATCGCCGCCGCCTCCATCGGCTGCCTGCTGGAAAGCCGCGGCCTCCGCGTCACGCTGCAAAAATGCGATCCCTACCTCAACGTGGACCCGGGCACCATGAGCCCGTTCCAGCACGGCGAAGTCTACGTCACCGACGACGGCGCGGAGACCGATCTCGACCTCGGCCACTATGAACGCTTCACCCACGCGCGCCTCACCCAGGCCAATAACATCACTTCCGGCCGCATTTACGAGCGCATCATCACCAAGGAGCGGCGCGGCGACTATCTGGGCAAGACCGTGCAGGTGATTCCTCACGTGACCAACGAAATCAAGGCCGCCATCCGGCGCGTGGCCGAGGGAGTGGACGTAGTCATCACCGAGATCGGCGGCACCGTGGGCGACATCGAGTCCCTGCCCTTCCTGGAGGCTATCCGGCAAATGCGCCGCGAGCATGGCCGGGACAACACCCTGTTCATCCACGTCACCCTGGTGCCCTGGATTGCCGCTGCGGGCGAACTCAAGACCAAACCCACGCAGCACAGCGTTCGTGAATTGCGCGCCATCGGTATCCAGCCGGACATGCTCGTGTGCCGCACCGAGCGCCCCCTGCCCGACGAGGTCCGCGAGAAGATCGCACTATTCTGCGACGTGGACGTCGCCGCAGTCATCAGCGCACGGGACGTGGAGTGGGTCTACGAGGTCCCCCTGAACTTCGCCCAGCAGCAGGTAGACGAGATCGTCCTGCGCCTGCTGCGCCTGGAAGCGCCGCCCCCCGACCTGACTCGCTGGCGCGAAATGGTCGAGCGGCTCAAGCATCCCTCCGACGAAGTGGACATCGCCCTGGTGGGGAAATACACCGAGTACGTGGATTCCTACAAGAGCCTCAAGGAGGCCCTGCTCCACGGAGGACTGGCTCACGATCTCAAGGTCAACTGTCACTGGATCAGTTCCGAGGGCCTCACCAAGCCCGGCGCTGTCGAACGTCTCGCCGACTACGACGCCATCCTGGTGCCCGGCGGATTTGGCGAGCGCGGTATCGAAGGCATGATTGAGGCCATCCGCTTTGCGCGCGAGCGGAAGATACCGTATTTCGGCATTTGCCTGGGCATGCAACTGATGGTGATCGAGTTCGCACGCAACGTGTGCGGTCTGCGCGAAGCCCACTCCACTGAGTTCCAGCCCGATACCCCCCACCGCGTCATCTACAAACTGCGCGAGCTGAAGGGCGTGGACGAGATGGGCGGCACCATGCGCCTGGGCGCCTACCCCTGCGTCCTCACGGAAGGCAGCTTCGCTCACCAGGCTTACGGGACCCTCCTGATCAGCGAGCGGCATCGCCACCGCTACGAGTTCAACCGCGAGTACGAGCCGATTCTCACGGCGCACGGCCTGCGCGTGACGGGTCGGACTCCCGATGGAACGTACGTCGAAATCTGCGAACTGCCCGATCACCCGTGGTACCTGGGCTGCCAGTTCCATCCCGAGTTCAAATCCAAACCGCTCGAACCGCACCCGTTGTTCCGCGCTTTCATCGGCGCGGCCTACCAGCACCGCCAGCGCCGATTGCGCGGCGCCGTCCAGGTCGAGAAAGCATGGTCGAACTGACAACTCCGCGCGGCGAGATTATCCGTTTCGGAGGCGGCGCGCCGCTGGCCTTGATCGCCGGCCCCTGCGTCATCGAAAGTGAAGAACACGTGCACTGGCTGGCGCGCGAAATCTACCGCCAGGCCGGCCCGTTCGTTTTCAAGGCCTCCTTCGACAAGGCCAACCGCAGCAGCCTGCACTCTTTCCGCGGCCCCGGACTGGTCGAAGGACTACGCATTCTCGCCGGCCTGAAAAAGGAAGGCTACGCCATCCTCACCGATATTCACGAGCCGGGCCAGGCCGAGCCCGCGGCGCAAGTCGCCGATATCCTGCAAATCCCCGCGTTCCTGTGCCGCCAGACCGACCTGCTGCTGGCAGCCGGGCGCACCGGGCGCATCGTCAACCTGAAAAAAGGCCAGTTTCTGGCCCCGGAGGACATGCGGCTGGCGGTCGAGAAAGTCGCGTCCACGGGAAACGAGAAAGTTCTCGTGACGGAACGGGGCACGTGCTTCGGTTACCACAATCTGGTCGTGGACATGCGTTCGCTGGTCATCCTGCGCAAGACGGGATGCCCGGTCATCTTCGACGCCACGCACAGCGTGCAGCTTCCGGGCGCGGCCGGCAGCGCCTCCGGTGGCCAGGCCGAATTCATCGAACCGCTGGCGCGCGCCGCAGTCGCGGTCGGCGTTGACGGCCTGTTCGTCGAAGTCCACGAGGCGCCCGAGCGCGCTCTGTCCGATGGCCCCAATGCCTTGCGATTGGACCGGCTCGGCAGCCTGCTCGAGCAGTTGCGACGCATCGAACAGGCCCTGCGCGCAGGCTGAAGTTCACTCTTTCCAGGCCAGCTCGGCGTCGGACCGGCGGACATAGAGCGCGTCCACTTCCGCCGGATCCTGCGCTTGCCCCGCGCGCCATCGCGCTGCCGCGATCCGCGCAATTGCGCCCGCCAAAGCCCGAGGCACTTCGCGAACCGGTGCCGCGGCCCATCTCGTGCCCGCCAGAGCCGGGCGAAAAGGCGAAAAATCGGTGGAGAGAAATTCCAGATCGCCTTCGGGCAGCGTCTCCAGCCACGCCGGAAATTTCATGACGACTTCCGGACAGACCAGCCGCAGCTCGGGGTCGTACACCGCGCCGTAGATTTCGCCTCGGCGCGCATCGAGCACCGCAGCGCGCAGGGCGCACGTGCCGAACGAGGCTACGGCTTGCAGGTTCGAGACAGCCACGATCGGCTTGCGCATGGCCTCCGCCAGCCCCTTGGCCGCGGCCAGGCCCACGCGCACGCCGGTGAAAGCCCCCGGACCCGCCGCCGAGGCGAAGCAATCCACGTCCTCCAGCTTCCATCCATGCCGGGCGAGGAGCCGGCCCAAGTGATCGAAAAGAACGTGCGCGAACCCGTCAGGCGAATGAAGCAACACCTCCTCGACGAGATCATCGCCTTCGAGCAGCGCGAGGCTGCCGAACTCGGAGGTCGTATCCAGCGCCAGAATGCGGGCTTTCATGGGTTGAGCTTGTAAACGTGATCCAGTGCGTAGAGCTTGCCGTTGGCGTTGAGGCCGTACAGGCGCAGCGCCAGAATGCCGGGCAGGTTCCGGGCGAAGTACCGGGGGAAACGCAACGTGCCTTCGGGTCCAGCGCCAAGCACCCGGAAGCCCAGACCGTCCGCCGGCACTTCGCCGATCCACAACCACATCATGGACCGGGTGGCGCGGGTCTGCCTGGTGATTTTCACCGAATAGGGAGGCGGCACGCTCAGCGAAATGGCTTCCCCGGCCGGCGAAACGATCTCGAACGGCGCGCGCTGCGGGTTCTGCTCGATTTCCTGCATGAGGACGGGCCGCGATTCGAACTTGTAACTCCGCAGCATGGACTCCTTACGGCCTTCCCGCGAAATATGCAGGACCCAGTCATGATCCCGCCCCGGAGGTTCCCCGCGGTAACGATCCCCTTTGAAGTCTTTCTGCTTCAGATATTCTCCGGTAAGCGGATTGAACCAGGCCACGTCATATCCATGCCGCTCCACCAGGATTTCCACCGGGCCTGGCTTTTCGACATAAACGATATACTCCACGCCTTCCAGAGCCAGGGCGCGCCCGCCTTCCACATCAAAGTAAGGTTCCAACTCCCAGAACCGGGTACGCGAGAAGAAATCGAACCAATGGGTCATTTGCCGGGCGCCCGGCGAATCCAGATAGCGGGCGTCCACCGGGAAGCGGCCTCCATACGTGCCGGTATTCCCGAACGTGGGATACTGCCCGTTCATGCTGGCGTTCCAGAGCCGGCGGCGAAACATGTCCGTGTCCACATGATGAGGCAGAGCCTTGCCCGCGCCACTGTCCTCGTAAGCGAATTCGGCGTTGACCTGCGGCATAGCGTAGATCTGATGCTCGATCGCTCCGAGCTGATCGTCGTGCGACTGATACACCAGATGAGTCATCCAGCCATCCTGCGCTAGCGGAGAAGACGTGGCCACGGCGTGTGTCGAACGCGGATGCGCGTATGGATCCAGCCGCTTGAGCAGTTCACCGATCTCCTTGAGCAGGGCGCGTCCGTCGGGGTATTCTTCGAATTCCTGCACGCCCTGCCAGGTGATGTGCATGGCGGCGTAGCGTCCCACCAGATAGCGGATGTAACGCTCGCGTTGCTCGCGCGTCGGGAACAGCTCCACCAGGTGATTCTCGTCGCCCGCCAGCACCAGGTCCGCGATGATCCCCTTCCGGTTCATGTAGAGGATGCGTTCATCCAGCTCGCGGAAGAAAGCGGGGTCGGGATGGTCCGGCGAAGGAAAGGCCCGGCGCGCCTCTTCCCGCCCGCCCAGGACCAGGCCGCGCAGGTGATTGAATTTCTGCCGCGCCCGCGTGTCCACCAGCGTCTCGAAAAGCTTGCGGTCCAGCACCGCAAACCGATAGCAGGTATCGCCCATCCACAGATGCGGCTTGCGCTCCAGCCCGTCCACCCAGGCCCAGTGATGGACATTCGCAGGCTGAACGAATCCGGGCGTCTCTTTGGGCAGCGCGGTGACGCGACCCTCACGCTCGTTGAGGCTTGCCACGTTACCGACGGTGCGGAACGCCCAATCGCCGGGGCCCGTCGGAGCGAAGCGCACCACGAAGCGACGACCGCCATCCCAGAAGCCCGGCAGCTTCAGCGTGCGGAAGCGCGGCGAGCGGAACTCGACATCCAGGGTCACGCTCACGTAAGGATTGGGATGCGCCGCGGCTTCGGCTTCCGTCAGTTCGAACACGATCTCGCACGGCGAATAGGCCGGAGTCGGCGGGCAAACCTGTTGAGCCGCGAGGGAACCGAGAAAGACAACCGCAACGATTAGCACGCGCAACCGCATCCGTCTCGTAGTTTAGCCCGCCGACGTGCGGCGGCCGGCACGCACGGGGAATTCGGCCGACTCGGTGCGCGCGCCGGCCAGGATCTTCTCCATGCGCGCCACCACGTCGGGATGCTGGGCCGCCACGTTGCGCGTCTCGCCCACGTCGGTGCGGAGATCGTAGAGCTCGAGGGGCTTGCCGGGCGCAAGCCGCACCCCTTTCCAGTCGCCCATGCGCACGGCCTGCTTGAATCCGCCCTCGTGAAACTCCCAGTAAAGGTATTCGTGATTGCGCTGGGGCTTGCCCAGCCAGGCGGGAAGCATCGAAATGCCATCGAGCCCCGAGGGGACCGGCAGGTCCGCGGCTTCGGCCAGCGTCGGCAACAGGTCCCAGAATGCCCACACCTGGTCGCTGACCTGGCCGGGCTTGATGCGCGCCGGCCAGCGCACAATCATGGGCACGCGAATGCCGCCTTCGTAGAGATCCCGCTTGATGCCGCGCAGCGGTCCGTTGGAATCGAAAAAGTCGGGGTCGTGCCCGCCCTCGCGGTGCGGACCGTTGTCGCTGGTGAAAATGACGATCGTGTTTTCCTCCTGCCCGGTTTCGCGCAACGCGGCCATGATCTTGCCCACGTCAGCGTCCATGCGCGTGATCATGGCGGCGAAATTCTTCTCCGGCTGGGGCCAGCTTCGGTCCGAGTAAGGCGCGTCCGAGGGAACTTCCATGCCGTTGCCGGTATCCCGTCCCACTTCGTTGTTGGCATGCGGGATGGTCCAGCAAAGGTGGAGGAAGAACGGCTGGCGACGGCGGCGAATGAACTCCAGCGCCCGCTCGGTAAACAGATCATGCACCCAGACCGTCTTTCTGGCGCCGAAGTTCCCGCGAACGAGATACTCGCGCTCTCCTTCCAGTAACAAGTAGGGATAATAGTCGTGCGCCTGGGTCTGGCTGAAGTAACCGAACCATTCGTCGAAGCCGCGGCGGGTCGGATAACCGGTGGTGCTCAAACCGCCCAGCGACCACTTGCCGTAGAGCGCGGTGTGGTAGCCCCCCTTCTTGAGGATTTCGGTGAGCGTCAAGTCCTGCGGTCGCAAGGGCAGGTCCGGGTACTGGTTGCCGCGCACATAGGCATGGCCTGTGTGCAGGCCGGTCATCAGAACGCATCGCGAAGGCGCGCACACGGTCGAGCCTGCATAAGCCTGCGTGAAACGGATGCCTTCGGCTGCCAGGCGATCCAGGTTAGGCGTCGCGATTTGTTTTTGCCCGTAACAACCCAGATCGCCGTAACCCAAGTCGTCCGCCAGGATGAGGACAATGTTCGGCTTTGCAGGCCGCTGTGCAGAGAGGGAAAAAGCGGCAGTAGAACCCAGGAATTGCCTGCGCGTCATGGCCATCATCATACTGTACGCGAGAGGTGACAGGCGGCGGGCCTCAGCCGGTGGGCGGCGTCGCCGAGGAAGATTGCGCGCTGGACTCCAGGGAAAGCAGCAAGCGTTCCAGTTCCAACTCTACGATGGGCCGCGGCAAAAAATAGAACTCGCCCTCGGGCAATTGACGCGCCAGCTCGGGATCGTGGGCCGGCGTCACCAGCACGAAAGCCTGAATGCGGCGCCGGATCGTGCGGAAAAACTCGAACCAGTTCAGCCCCGGCAACTGGGCGCCGCAGAAGACCAGGTCGAAGCGGAGCCGTTGCACCAGATCCACTCCCTGCTCCGCGCTCGCGGTCGGCACCACGCGGTAGCCGCGCTGGCTGAGCAGCGAGAGTAGCCGGTCCCGCACGCCGGGATCCGGTTCGACCAGCAGCACGGTGGACAGCCGCGGAGCGAATCGCTCCCCGAGCAGGCCCGCGCGCGAAGGCGCACGCTCGGGGGCCAGGGGCAGCTCGATCTCCATACGCGAGCCGGCAGGACCCAACCGCACCAGGCGCGTCTCCCCGCCGTGACTCTGAATGATCCCGCGGATCACGCCTTCGATCAGCACGCTGGTATCGGTGCGCTCCTGCCCGGGCCGCACCGGAGGCGCCTGCGCCGTGTAACTGATCTCCACCAAGGCTCGCCGCGCCAGCACGCTCAGACTGACGCTCATTCGCTTCTCGTAGGAATCGGCCAGCGCCTGTTCCGCATGCATCAGCAAGTTCAGGAACACGCGTTCCAACTGCCCCGCCGAACCCAGAACCCATACCGGCTCAGAACCCAGTTGTTCACGCACGTCCAGACCCCGCACCGCCCAGTCCGCCCGCCGGAACTCCAGCAGTCGCGCCAGCAACGCTCTCACGTCCACCGGTTTGGCCTCGGTACGGTCCGGCTGGATGAAGGACACCAGACGTTCCAGGATGCCCTTGGCCCGTTCCGCCTCCACGGCGATCGTGCGCATCTCTTCATCGGTGAGCGGACCGCGACGGCTGTAAAGAAACGATTCCGTCAGTCGCACGATTGCGCTCACAGGGGCGCGCAGCTCGGCCGCCACGCCCGAAAGCAACTGGCCTGCCGCGGCCATCCGCTCCGTGCGCGAAAGCTGTTCACGGATTCTCTGTTCTTCCATCAGGCGCAAGGCGATCGCCGCCTGGTTGGCCACGTGCTGCGCCATCATCTGCTCGTCCGCGCTGAACTCGTGCCTGCCTCGCGTGTCTTCGATGGCCAGCACGCCGCGCACCTCGTTCTGCGCCATCATGGGGAGCAACAGGAGCGCGCGCACCTGATCCGCTTCGCCCGGATACGGGGTAAAGGGGCTGCGGCGCGTGTCGGGAACGCTGAGCGGAGTCTGGTTGCGGAAGCAGGCCGCAACCGCCGAAGCAATCAGGCCCTCTGCGCGGTCCACAGGGATGCTGGGCCGCCGTACTTCCGAGGGCGGTCCGATTTCCTCCAGCGCGTGAGCGCCCCGGTTGTAAACATAGATTCGCAGGCCGGTGGCCTTCAGCAAGCCAGGCAGCACGGCCCGCATCTGCCGGAGCAACTCCTCGTGCGACGGCGCCGCCAGCACCTCTTCGCCCAGGTTGAGCAGGGTGCGGACCACTCTGCGTTGCGCTTCGAGTCGCCGCCCGCGCACGCGCACCATAGCCAGCGTCAACGCCAGCGCCGCCAGAACAGCCAGGAAGGGACCCAGACTGACCTGCATGTGCGGCGCGGCCCCGGGAACACCTCCCGCGCCCTGGGCGAGGGCAACACAGGCCGCATTCAGGATCACGATTGCCCAGGCCACATGCGGAAGCATGCTTACTGCGACCGCAACCATTGCTCGAGCTCCGGATCGCGAAAATCCCTCACCGCCAGCGTTACGCCGGGCAGCTCCTTATAAGTAGTGAGCACGCCGACCACGCGCGCTCCCGCCGCTCGCGCTGCCGCCACCCCGGCGGGCGAATCCTCGAACACCACACAGCTTTGCGGCGTTACCCCGAGCTGCTGCGCCACTACGTGGTAAATCTCCGGGTCCGGCTTTGGCGTCCGGATCTGCTGGCCATCCACCACCACCCGAAAGAAGCGACGCAGCCCGGCCTCTTCCAGCACGAACTCGACGTTGGCGCGCTCCGCATTGCTCGCCACCGCCAGCGGCAGGTGCGACCAGCGCTCCAAAAACTCGACCAGCCCCGGCACAAGGCGCTGCCCCAGAACCGGCCGCATCATCTCCCGGTAGAGCGCTTCCTTGGCCGCGCCATGCGCAGCTACTTGCTCCGGCGACAGGTGATCGCCGAACAACGCCCGCACAATCTCGTCGTTGTGACGCCCGAAAATCAGGGAATCGGGACGCGGCGGCAAGGGTCGCCCGTGCATGGCGAGGTAGCGCTCCCAGGCGCGTACATGGATCGCGTTGGAGTCCACAATCACGCCGTCCAGATCAAAAACCAGCGCTGCGATCACGGTCCCTGCCGCCAGTCTGCTTCGGATGGATCATAACACAGACCTTCTGCGAGTTAGCGTTGGAGGCCCGAGCGGCATTACCAGCCGAAATCCCGTCGGAAGAAACATAATTCGCCCTTGACCCAGAACACCCGAAGGTAGTAAGCCTATCCGGGGAGGAAGTTATGTTTCGCTTTCGCTACGTCGGCATCTTGGTAATGCCCCTTGTGGCCGGCATCCCGGCGTGGGGCCAGCTCCTCAGCATCGCTCTCCCGGAACGAACCCGGCTTCTGGAAGACCAGCGGGTGGATCTGGTCATCGAAGCCCGCAATTTGACCGCAGGCGTCCTGAAGGTCACCGCGAACGGGGCCGATCTCAGCAGCCTGTTCACCGGTCCCACGCCGGTTGACCTCGACTGCGATACCGTGCGTGACGCCGTCTGGCGAGCGAATCTGGTCAGCTTCAAGACACCGGGATGGGTCCGTCTGGAGGCCGTGCTCACCACACCTCAGGGAACCTTCCGGGACGTACGCGATATCTGGGTGCAACCGTTTCCTCGCCCCGCGAGCTTCAAGAACCTGATCCTGTATATCGGCGACGGGATGACCGAGGCGTGGCGTGACGCCGGTCGTATCGTCAGTCGAAGCGTGGAAACCGTGCCCGGCGTTCCCGGCCTGCGGGAAGGCTTCTACGACCGGCTGCTCGAAATGGACCGCATGCCCGTCTCGGGCGCCATCATGCACCACAGCCTGGACAAGCTCATTCCCGATTCCGCTCCCACCGCGACCGCCCTGGCCACCGGCAACAAAACCTTCGATGGCGGCCTGAGCGTATTCCCCGACGGCACGGACTGCGGCTTCGGCTCCGCTTCCGACGCCGCCACCATCGGCTACGCCCTCGACAACCCCAGGATCGAGACGATCGCCGAATACTTGAAGCGGCGCTTCGGCTATCGGGTGGGCCTCGTCACCACGGCTTCCGTCGCCGACGCCACCCCGGCCGCTTTCGCTTCTCACACCGGCGACCGGGACACCGCCTTCGAAATCGTCCGCCAGTACCTGGAAAATCCCTTGCTCAACGGGCAGCCCGGACCCGACGTCCTGATGGGCGGGGGCGGCGAAAGTTTCGACCCCAACATCCGCTCCGACAAGCGCGACATTCTGGCCGAGTTCGCCGCCAAGGGATACAAAATCGTCAAGACCGCTACGGAACTCAGGTCGGTGCGGGCCGGCGACGAACGAGTCGTGGGGATCTTCAAGACAGCTCAAACCACGATTCACTCCAGCGGCGTTCGAGCCGCCTCCACCGCGCATATGAACGTGGCGTACGACAAGCTTCGGCTGTTGCGACCGGGCAGCGAGCCTTTGCCCTCCTTCGGCGGGTGGGAAGACCAGCCGTTCCTCGACCTGATGACCCAAAAAGCCATCGAAGTGCTGGCCGGCCCTGGCGGCAACCATCCCTTTTTCCTGATGGTGGAGGCCGCCTCCATTGACAAGCAGTCGCATTCGAACCACTTCGCCGGCGCTGCCTGGGACGTGATCGAATTCGACAAAGCGGTGGGCGTGGGCCGCGCCTGGGCGTCCACGCGGCGGCCAAAGGATACTTTGATGGTAGTTACCGCGGACCACGGTCAGTCCATGGTCATCATCGGCGTAGCGGATATTCCGGACGCCGATTATTTCGACCGCACCAGTAACTTGCGCATCAGCATCAGCTCCCCTATCGGCACGCACAGCGCCACCGTTTACAAGGACGTGAACGCCAACGTGCGCGCGCTCATACCGTACGGCTCCGCCGGTGGTGGGCGTACCGGCCCTCCTGCAGAAAACTACGTGGATGCCTACGGGACTTTCGGCTTCCCCGACTACATTGATGCCGATGGCGACGGCTATCCCGAGAACCGTGAAACCGGCGGCAAAGGCCGCAGGCGCCTGGCGGTAGGTTTCCGGACCGGAAACCACACGTACGAAACCTTGCCGCTGTCGGCCGAAGGCCCGGGCGCTTTGCTGTTCACCGGTTATTTCGATCAAACGGAAGTGCCCTTGAAGATGGCCGCCGCTGTGGCGCACGATACTTCGGACCTGGATGCGGCGCTGGACAAGCTGATCTACACCGCTGCGTTTCCGCGCACGCCGGGAAAGTAAGCGCGCCGGGCCTGAATTGGCGCGCTTCCGCGGCGTCCCCCGAACCGGCTTCGAAGCTAACGCCAGTGCTATAATTCGCGGCGTGGACGTCTACGAGGAACTGGTGCGGCTGCGCCGCCAGGGACGTAAGTGCGCTCTGGCCACCATCATTCAGGCGCGCGGCTCCATTCCCAGCTACCCCAGCGCCAAGATCCTGGTGCGCGACGACGGAACGATGCTGGGAACCGTGGGCGGCGGCTGCGTCGAAGCCGAAGTGTGGAACGCGGCCCGCGAGGTCCTCGAAACTGAAACCCCGCGGCTGCTGACCTTCAATCTGAACCAGGACGCCGCTTACGAAAACGGCTTGCTTTGCGGCGGCCAGTTGGAGGTATATGTGGAGCCGGTGTTGCCTCAGCCGCAGTTGGTGATTTTCGGCGCCGGGCATATCTCCCGCAGCCTCTGCCAGATTGCTTCCCTGGCGGGCTTCGCCGTGACCATCGTGGACGACCGCGAAAGTTTCGCCAGCCGCGAGCGCTTCCCCGAGGCCGACCAGATTTACGCCGAGCCTTACGAAAGCGCAATCGAGAAGCTGGCTCTCAACGACAATTGCTACCTGGTCATCGTCACCCGCGGCCACCGCGACGACATGCGCGTGCTCCGGCTCGTGGCGAACGCTCCCGCGCGCTACATCGCCATGGTGGGCAGCCGGCGAAAGGTAATCGCCATTGTAGAGGAACTGAAAAAGGAAGGGCTGCCCGGCGCTGTTTTCGAGCGCCTCCACGCGCCCATGGGGCTGGATATCGGCGCCGTGACTCCCGAGGAGATTGCCGTCTCCGTGGTGGCTGAGATGATCGCGGTGCGCCGGCGGGCCGAATCCAAGTGGCGTGAACTTTCCATGTCCATTTTCTTCCAGGAGCGTTTCCGCAAGCTGCTGACGTGAGCCTGACCGGGATCATTCTGGCCGCGGGCGCCTCCCGGCGCATGGGCCGGCCCAAGGCCCTTCTGGAGTACGAGGGAGAGACCTGGCTGGATCGCTGGATCGGGTTGCTTCGTCCCCACTGCGATCCCGTGATCGTCGTGCTGGGCGCGGAGGCCGAGGCGATTCGTTCGGGGATTCGCAGAGCCGGTGAAGCCCGCATCGTGATCAATCCGGCGCCCGAACGGGGCCAGTTCAGTTCGCTGCAATGCGCGCTCGCCAGTCTGCCAGAACAAAGTACCGGCTTTTTGTTTACGCCGGTGGATCACCCCGCGGTGCGCCCGGCCACCATCGAAGTTTTGATCCGCGAGTTCACGCGCAGCGGAGCTTTGGTGGCGGCGCCCCGTTTCCGCGGACGCGGCGGTCATCCCGTCTGCTGCGCCCGTCGCTTGGCGGACGAGATGCTCGCCGAGCCGCCTCAGTCCCAGGCACGGCTCGTGCTCCGGCGTTACCGGGACCAGACATACTACGTTGAGGTGGATGATCCGGGCGTAGTCGAGGACGCCGACGATCCCGAATCCCTCCAAAAGCTGCTGGGGCCGCGACCATGACAGTCCGGGGCGTGCGACGACTCGCGATAGCGGCGGCCACCATCGTGGCCTTGGTCGTGGCGGCGCCTTACTGGAATCTCGATCGCTACCGGCGCCAGATTCAAGCCGGTCTGGAACGCGAGCTGCGGCGGCGTGTGACGGTCGGCAAACCCCGCCTGCTTCTGCTCGGCGGCCCCGGCGTCACGCTCTCGGACGTCGTCATTGAGGACGATCCCCGCATCGGAAAGGAACCCCTGGCTTACGTGACCGCTCTGGAAGCGCGCATCGCGCTGCGCAGTCTGTGGACCGGAAGACTGGAGTTTGCCTCGCTCCGCCTCGTCGAACCCAGCCTGAACCTCGTCAAGCCCGCTTCCGGCTCCTGGAACTTTACCGACCTGGTAAGCCGTCCGCCCGGATTGCCCGCCACCGGCGCCCGCAGCGCTCCCTCGATCGTGGTGCGCAACGGGCGCATCAATTTCAAGTTCGGCGATACCAAGTCCGTCCTTTATCTTGCCAACGCCGACTTGGATCTCTCGCCGCCGGAGACGCCCCAGGCCCCTTGGGAAATCCGCTTCACGGGTGAGCCGGCCCGCACGGATCGCCCGGCGCAGGGCCTGGGCAGGCTCGTCGCGCGGGGACGTTTGTGGCCGCGGCGCCAGCTCGAGCTTTCCGTCGGGGTGGAGCGGACGTATCTGGAAGAAATCAGCACGCTGCTGGCAGGACGCGATCTCGGGTTGCGAGGGTCGGTCACTTCGCGAGCGCACCTGGAAGGCCCCATCTCCGCCTTGCGGCTGACCGGCGAGGCCCAGTTCCGCGACTTCCGCCGCTGGGACCTGCCCACCCTGCTCGGCGCGGACTGGAGAATCCAGTATTCGGGCACGCTGGACTTGCCAGGCCAGCGGCTGCAACTCGAGCTTTCACCCCCGGCTCAGTGGCCGCTGAAAGTTGTCTGGCAAGGAACCCGGCTTCTGGAGGCGCCTGAGTGGGGCCTGCAACTCGACCTGCAGGACACCCCTCTGACAGCAGCCACTGACGTGCTCCGCGTGCTTGGTTTCGCAGCGCCTCAGGACATGCGCTTGAAAGGCCTCCTGGCGGGCCAACTCAACTATTCGCCTCTTCACGGCTGGGAAGGCGCGCTTGCTGTCCGTGACGCCGTCCTGGCGCTGCCCGCGGGCCTCGAGCTGCGCTGCGCCGAGGCGCCTGTGCGGCTTCAGCCGGCACAAATCCAATTGGGCCCTTGGAAACTGGAAACAAAGGACGGCGGTCGCCTGCTGCTCGAGGGCGCCGTAATTCCTGAACCGCTCCAGGCCCGCTTGACTCTGAAAGGCGAGACGATGCCCGCCGCGGTCGGCGGCGCGCCGCTGTGGCCCGGACTGGATCCTGTTCCTGTACTCGACGCGGTTGCCGGCGGCAGTTGGTCGGGCACGCTGCGGTATTTCCGAGGCCCGGACGGCCCCGGTCGTTGGACCGGGCGCTTCAAGGTCCGCGATGCGGAGCTGCGCGTCCCAGATCTGACCCAACCGCTTCGGGTCAACGTAGCCGAGGTCCAGCTCGCGGGAGAGCGAATCCAGGTGCGGGACCTTCAGGGATCTCTGGGATCCCTCCTTGTCCAGGCCCAGTATTCGAGCCCGCAACGGGCCGGGCAACCGGCTGAGCTGAAGTTGCAGTTCGGCTCGCTGGAACTTGAAAAGCTGGAACAGATGCTGGCGCCCGTGCTCGACCGGCGCAGGGGCTTGCTGGCCCGCGCCTTACGACGTCCGCGCGTGCCGGTGCCCCGCTGGCTCATCGAGCGCCGCCTCCAGGGAGAGTTCGATGGAGAATCGCTCGTCCTCCTGGGCGAGCGAGTGGCAGGACCCGTCCGCGGACGCTTCCGCTGGGATGGCCTCCGGGTAACCTTTGCTCCGCTCGAAGCCCGGTTCGAACAGGCAGAGTTGCGCGGGCGGCTCGAAGTGGACTTGGAGCGCGGCACGCCCGCTTACCGGCTCACCGCCGTGGCTGGGCCGCTCGATACCCCCAGCGGCCGCTGGTGGATCGAAGGCTGGCTCCAGACCGAAGGCCTCTCCGACGAGCTGCTGGCGAATCTGCGAGCGGGCGGCGCCTTGCTCGGACGGCAAGTCACTTTTGCGCCCGACGAGCAGTTCGACCTGGTGGCCGCGCGTTTCGGCTTGCGCTACACACGACGCCTGCCGCGCCTCACCGTCGAGGGCTTGGAAGCCGTCCAGGGCGATGCCATTTATCGCGGCCAGTGCAAGGCCGATTCCGAGGGGCGATTGAGCGCCGAACTCTCCCACCAGCAACGTCGCCTTCGTCTGGAAGGCACCCTGTGGCCTCTGAAGCTCTCCCTCTCCCAAACGCCCTGAAAATCGGCAGCCGGAAGCGATCCGATACAATGAGAGTGCGCGCATGCAGCAACAAGTCCCGCCGCCATCCCTGGCTGCTCTCCAGGCGACTGTAGAGGAGCACGGGGCTGCCATTCGCAGCCAACTGGAATCCGCCTGGAAACAAGCTGCCGGAACGCTGGAAACGAGCTTCTCCAAGCTGGCGCGTGCGGTGCTGGAACGCGCAGAAACTCTGCTCGGGCAGGAGCGCGACGCAGGCAGATGGCTGGGCCGTTCCGAAACGCTTGCGACTCTGCTCGCCGCGGTGCGCCGGATGCAAGCCGCCGAAAGCCGGAGGGAATGGGCCTCGGCGCTTGCGGATGTCGCCGCGACTTTTGCCGGCACGGTCGCCGTCCTTTGGGTGCGCGGTGAGCAACTGGAGGTCATCGCCGCTCGCGATGCGAATACCGAGCGTCAGCAGGCCCTGTACGGCGTTCGCGTAAACCTCACCAGCGCGCCGGCCTTCCGTAGCGCGCTCCAGTCAGCCGATCCGGTCATTAGCCAGTGCAGCGCCAGGGAACTTTCCGCGGAATTCGCCCGCGCCGTCGGGGCCGCGGATGACGCCCGAGCGTGGCTGCTGCCCGTGCGCGCCGCCGAATCCACCATGGCCGTCTTGTACGCATCCGGACCACAGGTCGAGGAAGCCGGTCTGGAGCTGGCGGCAACCGTCGCCGGCTGGGTGACCGCCGGACGCCGGTTTCCTGCCGATGAAGTCCTCCCGACGCCTGGCCCGCCGGCCCCGCCTCGCGAGTTGCCCGATTGGTCCCGGCTGTCGCGTGAGGACCAGGAGCTGCACTTGCGCGCCCAGCGCTTCGCCCGCGTTCAGGTGGCGGAGATCCGTCTGCACCACGACCAGGCGGTGCGTGCCGGACGCGCCCAGCGCAATCTGTACCGGGCGTTGAAGCGGGAGATTGACCAGGCGCGCGAGGCTTTCCGGCAGCAATTCGTCGAAGCCTCGCCCACCATGGTGGACTATCTTCACCGCGAGCTGGTTCGAACTCTGGCGAACGAGGATGCCGCTTTACTTGGGGAAGACTATCCGGGTCCGTTGGTTTAGCCTCCTGCTGAGCGGTTTCCTCGCTCTCCTGTCGCCGGCCCCGTTGCACGGCGAGCCCTCTGCCGCCAGCCTGCTTGCAGAAGGCATTCGCGCAGCCCAGCAACAACGTTGGGCTGTGGCAGCCCGGCAACTCCGCGCCGCCCAGGCGCGGCTGCCCCAGCTCGCCGATTACACCGGTTACTGGCTGGCTTGGACGGAATTTCAACAGAACAACTACGACGCCGCTCTGCGAGACCTTGAAGCGGTCTGGAAAACGCCGCTGGCCTCACCGCTGGCGCCGAAAGCGACGTTGCTCGCCGCGCGCATCCATCTCGAGCGGAAGGATCCGCGCGCCGCCGTTCGCATCTTGCAAGATCCCGCGCGCCAGGCGCCTCAACCAGAAGGCGAAGCGCTGCTGGCCACGGCCCTGGAAGCGGCCGGGGATCTGCCGGCGGCAGCCGCCGCCTGGCAGCGCGTATATTATGGCTTCCCTGCTTCTCCCGAAGCGAGCGCCGCCGAAAAAGCCCTGGCTCGCTTGCAGCAACAACTGGGTGAACGCTACCCGCCTCCCATGCCGCAGCAGATGCTCGAGCGCGCCGAGTACTGGATGCGCGCGCGACAGTACCGGCGGGCGCGGACGGAGTTCGAGGCTTTGGCCCGCCAGTTGGGCGGGCGCGAGCGCGAGCTGGCGCGGGTGCGGGTCGGCGCCGCTTTGCTTCGCGACTACGAAACCGCCGCGGCCTGGGATCACCTGCGCTCTTTCGAGGCGGCTGATCCCGAAGCCGACGCCGAACGCCTCTACTATCTGGTGGAATGCGCCCGCAGGCTGAACCGGGATGCCGACATGTCGGCCTTGCTGGAGAGGCTCGCGCGCCTCTACCCACGTTCGCCCTGGCGCATGCGAGCGCTGATCTCGGCCGGCAACCGCTACCAGCTCGAAAATCAGGCGGAGCAATACCTGCCGCTGTTCCGGGCCTGTGCTGAAACCTTCGCCGGGAATCCCGAAAGTCGCTACTGCCATTGGAAAGTGGCCGTGCGTCTCTATGTGGAGCGGCGCGCGGAAGCTGAACGCTGGCTCCGCGAGCACCTGGCGCGTTACCCGGCTTCTGAGCACGCGCCCGCGGCGCTGTATTTTCTCGGCCGCCTGGCGGAAACACAGGGGCGCACCGATCAGGCACGCACCTGGTATGAGGCACTCCTGGAACGCTTCCCGAATTACTACTACGCAGGCCTGGCTCGCCTGCGGTTCGAGCGACCGGAAATCGCACAGGTCCCGCGTTCAGCGGAAATCGCGACCTTCCTCGGCGGGATTGGCTGGCCGGAGCGCCCGGCAGGCGATGGCTTCCGTCCCGGCGAGACCATGCGCCTGAGAGTTACCAGGGCCCGTCTGCTCAAGGCGGGCGGGCTGACGGACCTCGCCGACGAGGAGCTGAAGTTCGGCGCCCGCACGGACGGGCAGCCGTTCCTGGCCGCACTGGAATGGGCCGAATTGATGAAAGGCACGCTGCCGGTGCACCAGGTGCTGCACACGGTAAAGGAACTGGCTGCGGGGCATCTGAATCTCCGCCTGGAGGAGGCGCCAAAACGTTTTTGGCAGATTTTGTTTCCGCTGCCCCACCGCCAGCTCATCGAGAGCTACGCCCGCCGCCACAAGCTCGATCCCTTCCTCGTCGCCGGCCTGATCCGGCAGGAGTCCGAGTTCAACCCCGGAGCGGTTTCGCCGGCGCGCGCCTACGGTCTGATGCAAATTTTGCCTTCCCAAGGCAGGATCCTGGCGCGCCAGCTCGGCCTCAAGCGCTACGGCACGCGCCTGCTGTTCCAGCCCGCCATCAGCCTGAGGCTGGGTACTTACTTCCTTCGCAGCCTGCTGGACAAATTCGACGGACGCCTGGAAGCGGCGCTGGCGGCCTACAACGCCGGCCCCAACCGTGTGGAGCAGTGGCTGACCTGGGCCTCGTTCCAGGAACCGGCCGAATTCGTCGAGTCCATACCCTTCACGGAGACCCGAACGTACGTCCAGGCCGTCCTGCGTAACGCGGAATTATACCGGCGAATCTATGCACCGCCGCCCGCTCCCAAACCCAAGGCGGAGCGGGCCGGGCGTCCGTCCCGCGCCGCGGTTCCCGAGGCGGCGGAGTCCGGCAAGAAGGCGGGCACGCCGCGCCGACTCTCGCCAAAGCGGTGAGCGGGAACAACGACAACGTCCGCAGGCCCGCTCACGCCCGCCCGGTCTAAACTGGGCTCATGCGTCGTGTTTTGGCTCTCTTTCTGCTGTTGATTCCCCTGCTCGTTTGCCAGGAAGTCTCTCCCGCGGACCGCGCACGGCAGATCGTCGAGTGGCTGCTCGCCGGCGAATACGAACAGATTCACGCCGCTCTGGCAGGAGAAGCGAAAATCCGGCTCACGCTCGATACCTTGCGCAACCAGGTGGGCACCGCGGTGAAGCAGTTGGGCAAACCCGAGAGCATTGGTCAGCCCGAGTTGCGCAAGTCAGGTAACTTCGACGTAGCCGTGGTGCCGGTCAAGTTCGCTTCCATGGGCATCAACGTGGTGGTGACGATGGACGCCCAGGGCAAGGTTCGCGGCCTTTTCCTGCGCCCACAGGATGCCGCAGCCGCCTGGCAACGGCCCTCCTATAGCAATCCCGAGTCTTTCGTGGAACGCGAGGTTACCGTCGGCTCGGACGAATGGAAGTTGCCCGGCACGCTGACGCTGCCCAAAGGCGCGGGGCCGTGGCCGGGCGTGGTCCTCGTCCACGGCTCGGGTCCGCTGGATCGCGATGAGACGGTGGGCGCTCACAAGCCGTTCAGGGACCTGGCCGAGGGACTCGCCTCCCGCGGCATCGCCGTTCTGCGCTACGAGAAACGCACCCGCCAGTACGCTCCGCGCATCGCCGCCATGCAGGACTTCACCGTCCAGCAGGAAACCGTCGAGGACGCGGTTCGAGCCGCGGAGCTTTTGCGCTCGCTGCCCGAAATTGATTCCAAGCGCATTTTCATCCTCGGCCACAGTCTAGGCGGCTATCTCATGCCGCGCATTCTCGCACGGGCTCCCTGGGTGGCGGGAGTCATCGTCATGGCCGGCAATACGCGCCCGCTGGCCACGCTGATCGTCGAGCAGGCCGAGTATCTGGCATCGCTCGATCCTTCCAACGAGGCGGCGCGCCAGCAGGCCGAGAAACTCAAGGAGGCGGCGCAACAGATCCGCGCGGTGGAAGAGGGCAAGTCCGATGCGCGCAGCGTCATGGGCATGCCCGCTTCCTACATCCGGGATCTCAAAGGATACGATCCCGCCGCCGAGATGCGCAAGCTCAAAGTCCCTGCGCTGTTCCTGCAAGGCGAGCGCGACTACCAGGTTCGCATGGCCGATTTTGAACGCTGGAAGCAGACCCTCCAAGGCCGTACGGACGTCTCCTTCAAGAGCTATCCGAAGTTGAACCACCTGTTCACCGCAGGCGAGGGCAAGAGTACGCCGGCGGAATATCAGAAGCCGGGTCACGTAGATCAGCAGGTGATCGAAGACATCGCGGCCTGGATCCGCTCGCGCTCCGCAGCGATGTGAGATCATAAGCTGGCCGGAGGCAGCTACCGATGAGGCGACGCACGATTTTCTTGCTGTTCTCGATGGTTGCGCTGGCTCGCGCGGCTGAGCCGGCGCGTCTGCTCGTACTCCACAAGGCCGCCAGCACGCTCGGCTTTTACACGCCGGAGGGCAAGCTCCTGGCGCAGGTAGCCGTCGGGCGTCACCCGCACGAAATGGCGCTTTCACGCGATGGCCGATTCGTGTACATCACCGACAACGGAACCATGCGCATCGAGGATGCGGGCCAAGGCGGCAACACGGTCTCGGTCGTGGACGTCAAGACCCGCAAGCGGATCGCGACCATCTCGCTGGGCAAGTTTCACCGACCGCACGGTCTGGATCTGGACGCACAGAGCGGGCGGCTGCTGGTGACCACGGAGAACCCGGACCGCCTCCTGCTCATTGATCTTGCCAGTCGGTCCGTGCTGCGGACCTACGACACTGGAGGCAAGACCGCGCATATGGTGGTGTGGGGGCCGGATCGGCGCTACGCCTATGTCAGCAATGCGGGCTCGGGGACGGTCGCGGCGATCCAGCTGGACAGCGGCGGGGTCAAGACGATCCCCGTCGGCCAGCGGCCCGAAGGCAGCGCCCGCTCTCCCGACGGCCGCTGGATCTACGTGGTGAATCGCGAGTCGCACCGACTCACGATTCTGGACCCGGCTCGCAACGAGGCCGTCGGCGAGATTCCCACCGGACGCGGGCCGGTGCGCGTGGCCGTCACGCCCGATGGCCGGACCCTCGTCTACGCACTGATCCATGACGGCGCGGTCGAATTTGCCGACCCGGCAGCTCGCCGCGTGCTCGCCACCGTCAAGCTCGAGGGTAGCCCCGTCTCGCTTTCTCTCTCCCCGGACGGCGAACGGGCTTGGGCCGCGGTTCAGGACCGCGATACCGTCTACTGCGTTTCCGTGAAAGAGCGCCGGATCCTGCGCTCGTTCCGCACGCCCCAAGGCTCAGGCCCCGACCCGGTGATCGAGCTGCCTGAAAGGGTCTTCTGAAGTGCGCGGGATAATGGGGGCGGGCCCGGCTGGTCGCGGTCAGGGGCAGATGCGCGTGCCGAGCCCGCTTGCGCTACACTACGCTCAGGCTCCAGTGTCGCCCGGGCGGCGGCTGGGTGCAATGAGCTGGGGTCAAAATTTTTCTAAATGGAACCTAAAACCGGAGCCTTAGCCAGGCGCCGTCGCCTCTACTGCTTCGGTCCATTTCAATTGGATCCCGCAGCCCGGGTGTTGCTTAAAGACGGGCAGCCGGTCCACCTCACCCGAAAGGCTGTGGAAACCCTGGTCGTGTTGGTCGAGAACGCCGGCCAGGTGGTCACCAAGGAGGAGTTACTCACGGCGGTCTGGCCCGACCGTATTGTGGACGAGGCCAATCTTGCGCAGAACATTGCCCTCATTCGGAAGGCCCTAGGAGTGGCCAAGGGGGAACCGGGCTACATCGAAACGTTCCCCGGCCGCGGTTACCGCTTCGTGGGCGCCGTCACCGTGACGGACGCTTCCCCTGCGACGGCGCCCGTCAGCGAAGCCCAGCCGGCCTCTGAGCGGAGGGCGCCACCTTGGGTAGTGGCCGGCGTGCCCCTCATCCTGCTCGTGACCGTGATCGCCGCCATCTGGATCCTGCGGCGCTCCACCAGATCGGGGCCGCCGGACGCGGTCGTGCACCCAGTGCCCGTAGCGCGGCAGGCGGGCAAGGAATATCAGCCTGCAGTCACCGCCGACGGATCCCGGGTGGCGTATGTCTGGGAGAAACCCGATGGCGGCTCGGCCGGCGTGTGGATTCGTGAGGGGGATGAAAAGCCGCCTCAGCGGGTTTCCGGCGGGGAGACAGAGGCTGTCAGTCCGGCATGGTCACCCGACGGCAAGCGGATCGCCTACCTCAAGTTTCAGGGATCCACAGGCAGCCTCGCGCTGAGGGATTTGGAGAGCGGCGAGGAGAAAATTCTCTGTCCGGTGTTCCCCTCGCGCTACGGCCTCCCTACCCGCCACTTGGACTGGTCGCCCGACGGCCAGTGGCTGGCCGTGGATGACGCGGAATCGCTTCACGAGGCCCTGGGCATTTTTCTGGTTTCGGTGGCCACCGGCCAGCGCCGGCGTCTCACCCGAACCGAGAACATTCACATCGGCGACGTGGATCCCCGCTTTTCCCCGGATGGCCGCTATCTCTCCTTCATCCGCTCGTTCCATCGGGCGCACCAGGAACTCTTCGTGACGTCCCTGGACGGCGGCGAGCCGCGCCAACTTACTTTCGACGGCAAACAAATCAGCGGACAGGATTGGACCGCGGACGGGACCGGCCTGTTGTTTGCCTCGGACCGCGCTGGCGAATTCCGGATCTGGAAGCTCACCGATTGGAACAAACCCAACCGACGCCCCGTTCCAACCGGAATCTACGCGGACTTCCCCATCCAGCTTGCGACTGCCCGCCGCGCGCCCGTCCTCCTCTACTCCGTGCTCCAGCAGGATCTCAACATCTGGAGGCTGGACCTGTCATCCGGCGGAGCCGGAGAACGCTGGCGACGCGTCATTGCTTCGCCAGGCCAGGACGCTTCGCCGCAGTACTCGCCTGACGGCAGGCGTATCTGTTTCCGCTCGGACCGCTCGGGCGAAGAGCAACTATGGGTAGCCGACGCGGACGGTAACAATGCCGTCCAGGTCACACGCGGCAAGCTGTGGCCGTCCGTTGGCCGCTGGTCGCCGGACGGCAGGTCTATCGTCTTCAATAACGCCCGCAGCGGCGAGATCTTCCTTGCCCGGGAATCCCAGCCCGGTCGCTGGGAGGTCCGGTCGGCGGGCGCCACGGGCTATCATCCGGTTTTCTCTCCCGACGGCCAGTGGATTTACGCCGGCACGATGAGCGCAATCGTGCGCATCCCGGTGGCCGGCGGCCCAGCCACCCAACTGGCTGCCACCCGCGGCATCTCCCTCGACGTTTCACCCGACGGCAAGTATGTGTACTTCGTACGCGAGGCCACCGACACCACTCTGTGGCGCGCCGAGGCGGCCGGAGGCAGGGTCGAGAAGGTCCTCGAAGGCTTGCTTCCTTACTGCTCCAGTTGTTGGGTGCTGACCGGACGAGGCATTTACTACCTTGGAGCTCGTGATGGCGCGAGCGGGCGCCAGGCGCTGTTCTTCCACGAATTCGCCACGGGCAAGTCCCGGCCCGTGCTCGATTACCCCGAACCCCTCTCACCCATTGGCAGCGGACCGTTCTCGCTCTCGCCCGGCGCCCGTTTCCTGCTCTGCGTGCGGGTGGATCCTTCCAACGCCGACGTCTTTCGCGTGGACGGCTTCCGCTGACCGGTCCCGTTCAGCTCAGGCGGCGCCGCCGCGAGACCGCCTGCGCTGAGCGCTCCCAGCCCGGCTCAATAGAGAAACCGGAAGCCGAACTCGATCCGCCGCGGGTAGTTGGCCTGCGTCGAAGCCTGGATGACGCCGAACACGGGGCTGGTCGGGTTCAGGTTCGGTTGCGGGAACAGAGGATGGTTGAAAGCATTGAGCCAGTCCATGCGGAAGACGAACTGCTTGCTTTCGGTGATCCGAAACTTCTTCTGCATGGAGAGGTCAATGTTGCTGACCTGATCCGCCCGCAAAAAGCCGAACCGGAACGGGAAGTAGCGGATGTTGCTGGCCAGTTGCTGGGCTGAGTTGCTGACGAAGCCTACTTTTCCGTAGCCGGGGTTCTTGGGATCGTCAATCTTCAGGGGATTGAACCAGTGGTCGGGGGTCTGGTCTTTGCCCGAAAGCTTCAGGGCATTGATGTCGCCGATCCAGATCAAGTTGCCCCAGTTGCCCAGGGGTGCTCCGCTTTGGAACGTGTAGACGCCCGACACCTGCCAGCCGCCCACCAATTGGTCCAGCGCCCGACTGGCACCCTTCAGAATGCGTCCCTTGCGACCGAACGGGAACTCGTAAATGCCGCTCACACTGATCCGGTGCGGCCGATCCACGTCCGAGATGATTTCAAGGGGACGCTCGTCGGACGGGTTCAGCAGCTCGGTGGCTTGCATCAACTTCGAGAAAGTATAGCTGCCGCTCAAAGTGTAGCCGCTGGCGAACCGCTTTTCGGCCGTGATCTGGAGCGAGTGGTACCAGGTGTAGCCATCGAAGCGCGAGTGGTTGACCGAGTCGAAATGGGGGTACGGCCGCAGCAGACGTTCGACGGCAATGTTGGTCCCGGTGAACGCGGAGCTGGCGCCCTCGGGAAGGTTGCCGTACATCGGGTTCCTGATGTTGCGCGTAAGCGCGTTGATCGTCTCCTGATCGCGCAACAGGCTCCGGCTCAGGTATCGGGCCGGCGTTGCGTTGAGGTTGTGCCCGTACTCGATGTGGGTACCGCGGTTACCCACATAGGCGATCTCCACCAGGACACGGCGAAGCTCGCGCTGGATGCCCAGTTGCCACCGCTGCATGTAAGGCATGAGCGGGTACTCGTCAAAGAAGGAGATGCTGTTGCCGACGTAAGTCTGTTGTTTCTGCGCCGAGCCAACCGGCATGAGCACGCCGTTGGGGAAGGGATTCGACAGGGAACCGATGAAGTTCACGTTGTCTACGGTGGGAACAAAGTAAGTGTTGCGACTGAAGCCGATCTGGATCACGTCGCCGCGCCGCGCGCCCAAAAATCCATAAAAGATCCCGTAGCCGCCGCGGATCACGGTGGCGGGGGTCAGTTGATAGGCAAAACCGAAACGTGGCATCAGGTTCTTCTTCGGCGTTTCATACAGTCCCCTGGGCTGGCCGTCCACGCCCGCGAAGGTCAGGCCGCCGCGGGTGTAAATCTGCGGCGGGAGCAGCGGAGAAAGCGTGCGATCGTACGCAGCCTGCACCTTCGGCTCGAACGGCTGGATGTAGCTGAAATCGAACGTCCGCACGCTGCGATTGAAGCGTTCCGTCATGGGCAACTCGAACTCCCAGCGAAGACCCAGGTTCAGCGTCAACTTTCTGGTAACCTTCCAGTCGTCATGCACGAAGAAGCCCCAGCCGGTGGATTGTTCAGCGTAACTGTCCACCCGGGCCGCATAGCTGGAGCCGCTGGGCAACCCCAGCAGGAGCGCGGCCACCGATTGCCCGAGGTTGCTGGGCGCCGCGGGTGAGTTATCCAGCGGTCCGCGCGTGTAAGTGGCGTCGAAGATAAAGCGTCCGACCTGGTCGTTGCCATACTGGATGCTCTGCTCGCGATACGCCCTCCACTCGAAACCCCACTTCACCAGGTGAGTGGCTTGCGAGCGGGAAACCGTGGCGGCGATCGAGGCTACCTCGGTAGGACGGAACTCACTGCCGACGCCGGTGCCCTGATAGCCGCTCAGGTCTATGCGGGGAAACTGCCGGGCGGCCGGCGGGATCTGGTCCGCGAAGGACTTCGGGAACCCCAGTGTGGTGACGTCGAAACCCTTGGCCAGCGGGTTGCCCTCGGTCACCCGAATGAAACGGTTGAATCCGCCACGCACGTTGAGAACCGTGGTGGGACTCAAGGTGTAGACGTCATCCAGAACCGCGGCCCGGGAAATGAACTGGAAGTAGTTGCCGGTCGCCAGATTGTGGAAATAGTTATTATAGAAACTGTCCCGGTCGTAGTAACTCATCCGGAGATAGATCCGGTGCCGGTCGTTAAATACCTGGTCCAGGCGACCGGTATAGGTGACATAGTCGGTGGTCTCAGGCAGATTGGGCTGGACGTAGTTGTTCGTGCCATCGGGGTTGCCCGGCTGAAGCGGCTTCGGATAGTACTTGAGAATGTTGACCGCCACATTGTTGAAGAGCGAGCGCGGGATGATGTTGCCGGGGAAGGGATCGGCCTGATAGCGACCGCCCGCCACGGCACGGCGGGTGAACGGGTTGTAGATCTGGTACTGGGGACCCAGCGCAAGCAGTCGTGAAAAGTCCCCGTTCTTCATCTCCTCGGTGGGCACGGTGGGAGTGCCGTTGTTGCGCGGTCGCGAGTCCTTGATCCCTTCATAGGCGAGGAAGAAGAAGGTCTTGTTCCTGCCGTCGTACACCCTGGGGATGTAAACCGGCCCGCCGCCGGTCCCGCCCCAGCGCTTGTAGCTGAAATCCGAACGGGCCTGCCCGGTGGCGTTGGCAAAGAAATCGTTGGCCGCCATGTCCGGCAACATGGTGTTGTAGTAGGCGCTGCCGTGCAGCTCGTTGGTGCCGGACTTGATGCTGATGTTGGTGACGCCTCCCTCGGTGTTGCCCATCGAGGCATCGAACGTGGCCGTCTGCACCTTGAACTCTTGGATGGCGTCCACGGGCGGCACGTAGGAGGCGGTGACCTCGCCGGCATTGGCCACCGACGTAGCGGGCACCCCGTCCAGGGTGATGTCACTGCGGTTGGGTCGGGTCCCGTCCATCGCATAGCCCACAATGTGGGTGGGCTCGAACGGCCGGTCCAACCGTGGGTCGCGCGTGAAGATCGCCCCGGTCGTCAACCCGATCAGCTCATAAGGATTGCCGTAGGAGACCGGCAAGTCGGCGACGCGCCGGGAGTCCACCACTGTGCCCATGGACGCTGACGTCGTGTTCAGCAGGGGTGTTTCTCCCACCACGGTCACGCTCTCCGCTTGCGTGCCCAGCTCGAGGGTGATGTTCACCTCCAGGCGGTCGTTCACGCGGACCTCGATGTTGTCGCGGATCGCGGTCTTGAAGCCAGGCGCCTGAACGGTGATCTGATAAAGGCCAGGAATCAGATAGGGAAGTTGATAAAAGCCTACCTCGTTCGTCGTTACGGGGATCTTGGTCCCCATGGCTTTATGGGTGGCCTCGACCGTGGCGCCAGGTATGGCCGCCCCAGACGGATCCAAAATTCTGCCCACGATCGTGCCACGCGCTTCCTGGGCAGTCAGTGGCATCGCTACCCAAAGCAACGCCGCTACCGTCAGCAAACTGGCCAGTGCATAGAGCTTGCGCATAGCGAACCTCCTGAGACCGTGCGTGGCCCTGCTGCACCTCAGAGAGCATCGGACGACGGGTTCCAGGCTGGCAGAGTCACGCAGTCTGATCAACCAAAGATAAGGGATTAAGCCGGTTTCCCCAAGAAGCCGCGGATCAAAATTTTCTAAAAAATTCGTAAATCCCGCGGTTGCAAAGGATTAGGCGCCCGGCGGTTCTGGGCAGCTCACCGCCGTCCGCCCTCAGAACGCCAACCGCAACTGGAACTGGATGTAGCGCGGCGTGTTCACGTAGTCGGTGATCCGCCCGAACGAGGCGCTGGTTGGGTCCACGTTCGGGTTGGACATCACCTGGTGGTTGGGCGCGTTCAGCAAGTCCACGCGGAACTGGGCCTGAAGCCGCTCGTAGACCCGGAAGGACTTCTGGATGTTGGCGTCCAACTGCGTCAGCCGCTGCGTCCGCAGCCAGTTCAGCCGGTTAGGGAACACGCGGCGATGGTAAGAGGTCGGAGTCTTGGTCGGATCCCGTTCGAAATTGGCCGTGTTGAACCAGCGGTCTTTGCTGCGCTGGCTGGGCGGCAGCACGATGTCGCGGTAGTTGTTCCCGTAATAGAAGACGTTGCCGAAGTCAATGCACTCGCCCGACTGCACCTGGAGAATCCCGCCGATCTGCCAGCCGCCCAGCAGTCCGTTCCAGACTCCCCTGCGGTTCAGGAAACGCCTGCCCGAGCCCACCGGCAGCTCGTAGATCCACGTCGTCACCCAGCGATGCGGTCGCGAGTTGTCACTTTCGCGCCACAGAGGCTCCGGATCGAACTCGTTCGCCATCCAGTCCTTGCTCATGGTGTGCGACCATTCGTAGTGCGTGTTGACCCACCAGCCGCCCGCCAGTCGCTTTTCGAACTTGGTTTGCAGAGCGTTGTACTTGTTTTTGCCGATGGGGTCTGCCTGCAAGGTCAGCCCGGTCATGTGCGGAAAGGCGCGCAGCAGTTGCTGTTTCTGGATGGTCCGGCTGGTGAAAAAGCTCAGCGTGCTCATCTGCTGGTACAGCAGCGGCTGCGTCCGTTGCAGATCGGCGAAGTTGCCGATATAGAAAGGATTGGTCACCTGCCGAGTCATCTCCTGGGCCACCGCGTTGTTGCGTACCAGGCCCGAAGCCCAATATTTTTCGGGCAGCGGCCTCAGGCTGCGGTTCACTCCCAGGTTGCCGACCCAGGATCCCGTGTAAGCTACCGAGAACAACGCATGCGCCCCGATCTGGCGCTGGATCTCCAGCCGCCAGCGGTGCTGCTCCGCCGGCTGGTAGTTGGGGTTCAGGTAGCTGAAACTCCGGCCCAGGAAGCTGTTCACGCCCAGCGCATTGCCCAGGGGCTTGTCAAACCGCGTACCGTCCTCGCGAACCGGGAACGGATCCGTGAGCGGAGGATTGTTGTGCGTGAAGTAGCCATAGTTCCAGGTGACTCCCTGCGTGGTGGTCATTACCGTGCTAGTGCTGCGGCTGTAACCGGACTGGTCAATCGTGGTGTGGGACACGTTCAGCGTGTCGTAGTAGATGCCGTAGCCGCCGCGCACCACGAGCTTCGGAGTCGCCGCATAGGCGAAGCCGAGGCGCGGCATCGCCCGCCAGGTGGGATTGGTTCGAGTCCGCGGCACGCCCAGCCCGAGATAGTTCACCCCGCCGCGCACCACGAAGTCCGAGGCCGGTCGTTCTGCTAGCGGGGCCGCCGCGTAGGCCGCCTGGGCTGCCGCTCCGATCGCCACCTCCCTGGTCGGGTCAAAATCACGCAGCCCGCGGTTGAACCGCTCGCGGATACTGCCCTCGTACTCGATCCTCACCCCAAGGTTGAGCGTGAGTTTGGGCGTCACCCGGTAGCTATCCTGCACGAACATACCCTGGTAGGGCGTCGTAATATAAGCGGAATCGTTCGTGTCCACGCGCATCGTGCTGGGGATCCCGAGCATGAAGGCCGCCCATTCGATGCCCAGCGTCCCCACTCCCGTCGTCGCCGAGGTCTTGCGGAACAGACTGTTGCGGAACTCGAAGTAACCCGACGTGTAACCGGGCGAGCCCGTGGTCCGGTAGTACATGCGGCCGTCCCAGCCCATCTTCAGGCTGTGCTTGCCGGCATACTTCATCAAGTCCGACTTGATGGCGCCCACCGACACCGGATTCAGCCGCGGCACCCCGCCCGAAACCTGCCGGTAATCGGAGAAATTGATTGCGGGCAGCGTGTGATCATTACCTGCCTTCTCGTCCATGTAAGCGGGCAGGCCCACATCGGTCGGCTTGTACTTGAGTTGCTCCTTGTTCAATCCCGTGTCGTAATAGCGGTTGTAGGAGACGGCCACGTTCAAAATCGTGCTCGGCGTAAAGGTCCGCACCCAGTCGAAGCCGGCGTTCTTGTTGATGCGGTGCAAGGCGTTGGAATGCAGCCAGCGCGCTGTGTCATAAGTCCAGTCGTTGCGGTCTTCCACGAACTTGTTGTAACTCCAGCGCACGAAAAACCGGTTCTTCTCGGTAGGTACGAAATCAGTGCGGTGCTGGAACGCCTTGTAATCCCAGTTGAAAGGTATCCGGCCGTTGAAGTAGTTGTTGCGACCCTCGATATCCATCTGGGGCGGATTGTTGGGCAGCGGGTACAGTTTCTCGTAAAACTTGTACATCGGGTTCAATTGCCGGCTGGCCGGAATGATATTGCCCGGGATGGGATCGCGCTCGTACTGCCCGGTGGCCGGATTGAACCGGGTGGTCAAGGGATCATAGATCTGGTACTTGCTGGCGTTCACCCGCAGCAGGCGCGAGAAATCGCCCTTGCGTTCCTCCGCGGTGGGCACCGAGAAAAGCTTGTTCCCGGGCTCCTCGGTCTTGGCGTCCTTGAATCCGTTGAAGATGAAATAGAAGAAAAGCTTGTCCTTTCCGTCGTAAATTCGCGGAATCTTGACCGGTCCGCCGATCGAGGCCGCGTAGTTATTCGAACGTCCGGAGGGTTGCCGCGGCTCACGCCGGAGCTGCTCCGCCAGAGCGTAATCGCCGCGCGCTTCCGCATCGCGGATGCGACCCCAATACGCCGCGTTGTCGTTGCTGGGCGTGGCGTTCCAGCGCTGTTGCCAGTGACTCTCGGTGAGCGTTCCATGATAAACGTTGGTGCCCGACTTGGACTGGATACTGATGTAAGCCCCCGTCGTGTGCCCGACGCTGGCGTCGAAGCTGGTGGCCTCGACGCGAAACTCAGCGACCGCGTCGGTATAGGGAAGATAGGCCGCGCGCCGGCTGTGGCCCGTGTTGGGCGTTCCGTCCAGCGCCCACTCGTTACCGCCCACGCCCCCGGCGGTGCTGTAGCTGGAAGCCCCGATCGTCGAATGCAGGCCGAGATAGTTGTAACCCCCGGTGCGTTGCATGCCTTCCGCCAGGCCTGCCATCAGCATCACGCTGTTGCCCAAAACCGGCAGCTCCATGACGGCCTTGTTGTCGAAAGTCTGACCCACGGTCGCTGAGGTCGTCTCCAGCACTGGTTCCTCTGCCGTCACGGTCACGGTTTCGGCCGCCTGCCCGAGCTCCAGCTGGATCTCGATGTTCAGCCGCGCCCCGACCGTCAAAGTTACGCCGCGCCGTACGTACTTCTTGAACCCGGGCGCTTCCGCCACAATCTCGTACGGCCCCGGCATCAACAGCGGAACCTCGTACAGGCCCGCGGCGTTCGTTTGGGTCCGAATTACCGTGTTAGTCTCCAGATGAGTGAGGGTTACCGACGCCCCGGGCACGACCGCTCCCGAGGGGTCCTTCACGATGCCGAGAATGGTCCCGCGCGTCTCTTGGGACCACCCCGCCAGGCTGCACACAAGGAAAACAATGCCGATAACGAGGGCGATGGAACCGCTTTGTTTCGCGGACATAACTCACCCTTTCCCTGAGGTTCCGGCCCCCTGGCCAGGCGCCCACCCCTTTGGGCGCTCAGCGCCATCCTGAGCCGGTACGGGCCGATCGTAACACGAGTGGTGCGGAATCCTCAACTGCCAGGACGGCACCGATGGGTGAGTCGTACGGCTGATGGCGCCCGATCGCCCTCACGCGCTGCCTGTCGTCTCCCCGTTCGTCTCGAACCGCGTCACCACGCGCCGGGCGTACTTCAGGACGAGACCCGCGACGATCAGTGTCTTGGCCGTGAACCCGGGCCGACGATAAATGCTGGCAGCCGGCTCCACCCGTAACAACCGCTCGGCGAGTGCGCGCGCCGGGCTCAGCTCTCCCCGGAAGATCCGTTGCGCTGTCGGATAGTCACTGGTTACCGTAAAATCCGGGTCCGGACCACACTCGCAGTTCCCGATTTGAAGCGTTTGCAACCGCCCCCGGACCAGCTCCACGCAGACCGTGGCCTCCGACTTGCCTCCGTAACTCGGGCGCAACGCGGCCGGTAGCCCAGCGATCGAGTAGGTCACCCGCAGGCTGAAGGCAGAGGACAGCCGGCGGAAATAGTCATCGCTCCGCCGCGCCGAGTCCACCACGCGAGCCACTTCCCGGACCCACTCGGGCGAAAGGAAGGTAAGGGCTGCTCCCTGCTCCCCGCCCTGCTTGCCGGACACACGAGCCGAATTTCCGCGCCGCCTGCGCGTGCTCATTGCCGTACCGCGATTCCCCACGGAGCTGGACTGCCCGACTCTTTAGTTATCGCCTATAAGGGTCCGTTTATGCAAGAGCAAAAAACACCACCGTCGCCGGTGGCCCCTCCGGCTCCCCGCCCTGCCGGCCTTGCCCAAGGCCTCGGCCCGGTGGTAGCTTCAATCTGTGGCCATGTCCGGTTTCCCCGTCCTGTCTCGCCGTCGTTTCTTTGGCGCTTGCTGCGCGCCGCTCGCCACCTTGGGGGCCGCCGCCGAGCAGCGCCCCAACATTGTCCTGCTCGTGACCGACGATCAGCGCTGGGACACCCTCGGCGCCATGGGCAATCCCATCATCCAGACGCCCCACCTGGACCGGCTGGCGCGCGAGGGCGTCACCTTCCTGAACAACTTCGTTACGACCTCGATCTGCATGGTCAGCCGGGCCAGCATGTTTCTCGGGCAGTACCTCTCAACGCACGGCATCAACGAGTTCAACTCCCAGTTGTCGCCCGAAGCCTTCCGGCGATCCTACCCGGGCCAGTTCCGTGCCGCCGGCTACCGCATGGGCTTCATCGGCAAGTGGGGCCTGGACCGGAAGCCGTTGCCCGAGGATCAGTTCGATTACTGGCGCGGTTTTGCGGGGCAAGGAAATTACTTTCCGGAAGGTCCCAATGGCCCTCACTCCACCGCGCTCATGGGACGCCAGGCCGTCGAGTTCCTGCGCCAGTTCGCCGGACGCCAGCCTTTCTTCCTCCAAGTGAGCTTCAAGGCCCCTCACGTGCAGGACGAGGATCCCCGGCAGTTCCTCTACGATCCTGCCGACGCCGCTCTATACCGAGACGTGACGATCCCTCCGCCTCGCACCGCCGACACGCGCTTCCTGTCCGCCTTGCCGATTGAAGTCCACCGCAGCGAAGGACGGAGGCGGTGGGCGGTCCGCTTCTCGACCCCGGAGCTCTATCAAGAATCGGTCCGCAGCTACTACCGGTTGATCACCGGCGTGGATCGCGTCGTGGGCGACATCCGCCGCACCCTTGCCGAGCTGGGACTCGACCGCAACACCGTCATCGTCTTCACTTCCGATAACGGCTTCTACCTCGGCGAGCACGGGCTGGCGGGCAAGTGGTTGATGCACGAACCCTCCATCCGCACCCCGATGATCATCTACGACCCGCGCTTGCCGGACAGGGCGCGCGGCCTGCGCCGCCGGGAAATCGCCCTCAACATTGACCTGGGGCCGACGCTGCTCCAGCTCGCCGGCCTGTCCGTGCCCCGCTCGATGCAGGGCCGCAGCCTCGTCCCGCTCCTGGATCCCGCCGCGCACCCGCCATGGCGCAAGGATTTCTTTTACGAGCACACCTTCACGGCCCGGGGCTGGATTCCGCGCGTCGAAGGCGTGCGCGGCGAACGGTGGAAGTACACGCGTTATCTGGATACGGATCCGCTCTTCGAGGAACTCTACGATCTCGAAAGCGATCCGCACGAAGAAAACAACCGGGCGCGCGATCCCTCCTGCCGGGCAATCCTCGAGAAGATGCGGGCCCGCTACCAGCTCTGGAAGGAAACTCTCGCTGCATCGAAGCCCGAGCTCGGCTGGGTTCGCCCTGAACCCGAGCCGGCGCAACTTTAGCCTGGCGTTTCAGATCCACGCCCCGCCTCGGATTGTGCGCGACCTGAGGTCGGGCCGCCCGAACCGTGAGACGCGCTTAGTTGGCCGTCGGCAGGTGCGGCGTGATCATGCGTACCAACTCAGACTTGGGTACCGCGCCCACTCGCATGTCTACGACTCGGCCGCCCTTGAACAACAACAGGGTGGGAATGCCGCGAATCTGGTAGCGCATCGCGGATTGGGCGTTGGCGTCCACATCCAGCTTGGCTACCTTCAGCCGCCCGGCGTATTCGCTGGCGAGGGCCTCCACCACCGGCGCGATCATCCGGCAGGGCCCGCACCACTCAGCCCAGAAATCCACCAACACCGGCAGATCCGACTGCAACACCTCTCGATCGAACGTCTCATCCGTTACGTGAATCACGTTGCCTGCCACGTTTGTCACTCTCCATTGCCCATGATGCAAAATTGCGGGCGGGGGATTCAGCCGCCCAACTCGGCGAACAGAGCGGCGTAAGCCGCTGCCGAGGTCTTCCAGGAAAAGTCCTTTCGCATCCCTGCCCGCATCATCGCTTCCCAACGCGGCCGGTCGCGCCACGCCTCGAGCGCGGCGCGCACCGCCTCCATCATGGCCCGCGCACTGTACTCGTGGAAGCGGAAGCCCGTCGTTTCGTCCACGGTGTCTGCCAACCCTCCGGTAGCCCGCACGACCGGCACTGTACCGTAGCGCAGGCTGTACATCTGATTCAACCCGCAAGGCTCGTAGCGGCTGGGCATCAGGAAGATATCCGCCCCAGCCTCGATCTTGTGCGCCAGCCGCGCATCGAATACGATGCGCACTGCCACCCGATCCGGATAGGCAGCCGCCAGCTCGCGCAGGAACTGCTCGTACTCGGCGTGGCCCGTTCCCAGCACGGCCAGCGCCAAATTCAGCGACATCAACTCGCCCGCCGCCTCCCGGACGAGATCGAACCCTTTCTGGGAATCCAGCCGCGACACCATTCCGATCAGGGGCCGCTCCGGGACATCGGGCAATCCCAGCTCCGCGAGCAGATCCCGCTTGCAGACGGCCTTGCCGCTCAGATCCTCCGCCGAGTAATGGGCTGCGATGTAAGGGTCGGTCTCCGGATTCCACTCCGAATAGTCCACGCCGTTGAGGATCCCCACCAGCGCATCGCTGCGCTGTCTGAGTAACCCGTCCAACCCGAAGCCCAACTCGGGCGTCTGGATTTCGCGCGCGTACGTCGGACTGACGGTGGTGATCCGATGGCTGCAGAGGATGGCGCCCTTGAGCAGATTCATGCGGCCGAAGTGTTCCAAGCCCGCAGCCGTGGCCGCTTCCTCATCCAGGCCGATCTCACCCAGCGCGTCCGCCGGATAAATGCCCTGGTAGCCGAGATTGTGGATGGTGAGCACTGTGCGCACGGCGGCGAAAGTAGGGTCGTAACGGAAGGTCGTGCGCAGGTAAATGGGCACGAGCGCAGCTTGCCAGTCGTGGCAGTGCAGGATGCGGGGCCGGAACACGTGACGCGCCAGCTTCAGTGCGGCCCGGGCCAGCACGGCGAAACGCACGTGATTGTCAGGGTAATCCTCGCCCGGCGGACCATAGATGCCCGGGCGGTCGTAGAGCGGCGGGCAATCCACCAGGAAATAGGGAACGCCGCGATCCTGCAAGTAGACATCGCAGGTGTACGTACTGGTGGGGTTGAACCATACGCGAAGGTCCTGGTAGACTCGCCTCGCCCCGTCCAGCGGTGCGCTGCGGTAGCGGGGCAGCACGATGGCCGGCTCTTTTCCCAGCTCGCGCAACGCGGCCGCGAGGGCCGTCACGACGTCCGCCAGCCCGCCCACTTTGGCCCAGGGCGTGGCCTCGGAGGCCACCATCAGGATCCTGCTCACGCCACCTCCAGCAGTTGTTGCCCGCCGGCGTGCGGACAGCAATGCTTCTGGTAGCTTATCTTCCCACGCTTTAGCAGCGCTCTGGGGAACTCTTTGGGGTGGTGCAACCGGCAAGTGGTGTCCCCAGCGGGATTCGAACCCGCGTTGCCGCCTTGAAAGAGCGGTGTCCTAGGCCGGGCTAGACGATGGGGACAAACTGGCAGCTCATTTCTACTGTAACGGGTCGAGTGCCCTACAGTCAAATGCGCGTACCCAAGCGTTCTCCGCGTTCCCATGCGCGAATCTGTTCCAGATATGCCGCTACGTTGGTCTTCCGCTCCATGCCCGCGCGCGAAAGATATCGCACCACGCCTAGCACCGGCCTCTCGCCGAATGGGCGGTCGTGCAAGCCGAAGCACCACAGGATGTTCGTGTACGTGTTGGGATCGCGACCATCCAGTGCGAACTGGTCGTGGAGCACGATCATGGTCCGCAGCGCTTCTTCGTGGCTGGCCGACCACTCGATGATTTTCTTGCCCCAGTACATCCGGTAATAGCCGTGAATCTTGCCCGTAATCAGCAGCTCTTTCTGTGCCGCGTTCCACAACTCGTCGTGCGTCCCGGCGCGCAGGAATTGCTCGAAATCGTAGACATACTCGCGCCGGTCCCGTGCGTGTTTTTCCAGCGTGCGCCGAGCCCACTCCGGCAGCTCCTCCAGCGAATCGGCCCGGGAAGCCGTGCGGCAGAAATTGAAAGCCAGCTCACGGCGCACGATAAGCTGCTCCAAAAAATCTTCGGCCAGGATTCCTTCCCGCTGCGCATGTTCCCGGACCGCCAGCGCGACCTCGAGCGCCGAAATGTGGCCTGCGTGCAGGTACGGGCTCAGGTCCGAGGTGGCTCTGGCCGCCGGGTTGTTGCGCTCGCGCCCGTAGCGCGCGAGCTTCTCGGCCAGAAAGGTCGCCAGTCGCCATTCCGCCTCCCGTGCCCCGCCCCGGAAGATCAGCGAGGGCGGCACGCTGTGGTCAATCCGGCTTGAGGCCACCAAGGCAGCAATTTTCTCCGGCTCCACTTCGGTGTGCCACGGCGCGACGGTCCCCCGATAGCGTCGCTTCACGTGGATCGCCGGCAACGGACGCAACCATCGCGGCAACTCGCGCTGGATTTTGGGCCGGATCGAAAACGCTGCGTACTGGCGTTCGGCAATGCGGTTCATCGGCACGACACAACTGGCGTCCACAGCGAAGCACGCGACGCGGACGGTCTCGGCGAGTTTCCCGGACCGGCACCGCACCTTCTCCACTGGGTAGTCGTCCGTCACCACCGCGGCTGCGTCCGCGGCCAGCCGTTCTGGCACGTCGGAGGGTTCCGACGGAGTCCTGCGCAGATGAAATACGTAGCCGATCCCCAGCTTCCGCAGCCGCCGCGCGGTCTCCGGCACGCCCTCAAGCACGAACGTCCACCAGCGATCGTTGGCGTCGGCGTCCTCGCAACCGAGGGTCTCCAAATACAGCACGGGCAGGTCCAGTTCGTTGGCGAGGTCCGTAGCGAACAGCAACGCGTGGTTGAAATCTACCCGCCGGTTGGCCTGCGCCCAGTAGAGCACGAACCCGCCCCGGGGGTTCGTTTCCGCGTCATTGAGCTTCCGGACTCGGTCCTCCAGCGCAGCGTTCACATACAGCAGGATGCCCCCGTGCGCCGCCCGGCTTCAACCCGACCGGCGGAATGCGGGCGCGGGAAAGCTACAATGGGAACAATTCCATGAAGGCCTGGAATCGCTGGCGTTTGCTGCGGGCGTATCTGGCGCGCCGCACGCGGCTGGACGGCCTGCCCGTCGAATACATCGTCGAGACCACCGCCAAATGCAACCTCTATTGCCCCATGTGCCCGCGCGAGATCTACCGCCAGCCCAAAGAGGACATGACCGACGAGATCTTCGAGCGCCTGGTGGCGGAAGCCGCGCCCGCCGCCGAGCACATGATGCTCATCGGGCTGGGCGAGCCGCTGCTCGATCGCAAGATCTTCGATCGCATCGAGTACTGCGCGCGCCACGGCATCTCCACGCTGCTTTCCACGAATGGCACCCTGCTGGATGAGGCGGCCGCCGCGCGCCTGCTCGACTCTCCGCTGGAGCACATCACCTTGAGCTTCGACGGGGCGACGCGCGAAACGTTCGAATATTACCGCAAGGGCGCCCGCTTCGAACAAGTCCGCGACAATTTCGTGCGTTTTTGTCGCATGAAGCACGAGCGCCGCGCCCGCGTCCAGATTGTCGTGCAGATGGTTCGCCTGGAACGCAACGAAGCCGAGATCGGCGACTTCCTGCGCTTTTGGACCGCGGTGCCGGGCGTGGACGTGGTCCGCATCAAAGAGGACGAAACGCGGCTGCTGCGTCCCGGCGCCGGCCATCCGCCCGGCCACTGGAAGCACCCCTGCCACTACCTCTGGCGCGGACCGGTTTACGTCAAGCACAACGGCGATGTATACCCGTGCTGCCAGAGCTACGCCCTGGGCGGCCGCCCGCTCGGTCGCATCGGCGAGCACCCCATCGGCGAGCTTTGGAACGCGCCCGAGATCGTGCGCATGCGCGAACTGCACGCGGCTGGACGGGGCGGCGAGGTCGAGATCTGCTCGCGTTGCACGACCACGATCCCGCATCCCGCGCTGGTGGTCGGCTCGCTGATCCTGCATGGCCGCTGGGTCAGGCGACTGCTGCCGCGCGTGGAACGCCTGGCCCGGCGCTGGCTGAAGCCACCGGTGCAGTTAGCACCGGCCACCGAGCAAACGCCCGCGGGCAGGGCGCGCTAGGCGACGCTCGCGGCGCAGGCTGTCAGATGGCTCGGCTGCCCGGTGCGGGCGTCGAGGGCGTCGTCACCGCCAAGGGGTTCTTCAGCCCGTGCTGCGCGTAGTAGCCAGGACGCACGCGCTCGACGATCTGCGCCACGGGCCGCTCCAGCACCTGGAAGAAAGGCCGCGGATACAACCCGATCCAGAAGGCCCACAGAATCAGCGGAGCAAAGTAGGCGATCTCGCGCGCGTCCAGATCCGGAAGCTTTGCGTTCTCCGGTGAGATCTCGCCCAGCATCGTCCGCTGGAAAAGCCAGATCAGGTACGCTGCGCCCAGCGCGATCCCGGCCACCACCCAGAACGTCCAGTTCACCGAAACCTGATACGCGCCTTGCAGGATCGTGATCTCGCCGATGAAGCCGTTCAGCCCCGGCATGCCCATCGAGCTCAGCGCCGCGATGAAGAACACGATGGTGAAGATCGGCATCGCCTTGAGCAGCCCGCCGTAAGCCGCGATCAGCCGCGTATGTCGCCGCTCGTAGGCCACCCCCACGATCAAGAACAGCATCCCGGTGGAAATGCCGTGATTGATTTGCTGTAACATCGAACCGGCAATCCCCGCCGGGTTCAGCGTGAAAATGCCCAGCGTGCAGAAGCCCAGATGCGAGATGGACGAGTAGGCGATCAGCTTCTTCCAATCTTTCTGCATCAGGCAGACCAGCGCCCCGTAAACGATGGCAATGATGGAAAGCGCCGCCATGACGTTGACGATGACGGGGTCCCTGGAGGCTTTGGGCAGCAGCGGCAGCGAGAAGCGCAGGAAACCGTACGTCCCCATCTTCAGCAACACGCTGGCCAGGATCACGCTGCCTGCGGTGGGCGCTTCCGTGTGCGCGTCCGGCAACCAGGTGTGCAACGGGAACATGGGAACCTTCACCGCGAAACCCACGAAAAACGCCCAGAACACCCACCACTCCAGGGAGGGCGGCAGATCTGTGCGCATCAGCTCGAAGATGTCGAACGTCAGCCGCTGGAACTGGCGATAGTGTTCGAAGTAAAGCGCCAGGATGCCCAGCAGCATCAGCACGGAACCGATCAGCGTGTAAATGATGAACTTGAAGGCTGCGTACACCCGGCGCTCGGCGCCCCAGATGGCGATGATGAAGTACATGGGAACCAGCGTCAGTTCCCAAAACACGAAGAACAGCAGGAAATCCAGGGCCATGAACACGCCCAGCATCCCCACCTGAAGGATCAAGAAGTTGGCGTAGTACTCCTTCAGGCGGTGCTGGATGACGCGCCAGCTCGAAAGGATGGCGATGAAGCCCAGCAGCCCCGTGAGCACCACCAGCAGCAGGCTGTAGCCATCCACCCCGAGGTGATAAGAGGCACCCAGCGACGGGATCCAGTCCAGCTTCTCCACGAACTGAAAGTCGCGGCTGGGATCGAAGCGGAAGACTAAAGGCAACGTGACCAGAAATCCCGCCAGGGAAGCGATGTTCGCCCACCAGCGGATGACGTTCGGCTTCGAGGAAGGGATCAACAGCAGAATCAGAAAGCCGACGAGCGGGGTGAGCAGGACTACGGAGAGCCAGTGGTCCATAGGTCAGGGCAAGAGGACCATCTTAGCGGAGGGCGGCGACCGCGGGCAATTCCGCCGCTTTCAGCGCCGGATCGGAATCGTGGCGGCCGGGGTCGTGTACCCGCCAATGCGCACTTCCACTGGCACGTCACCATCCGGCACCGTCTCCGGCACGCGCACGTTGAACTGATAGAGGCCGCTGATCGAACCCGGCGAGAGGCCGGCGTAATAGATATCCTCGGGCCGCAGCGCAATTCCGCCGATGCTGATCGTGAACGGGTCGCGCAGCCGCGCCAGCCCGCCCGGAATTTCGCCGGCCTGATAGACCGGCTCGGTTGGCCCGAACCCCGTCCCATACAGCACGACCCACTCGCCCGGCTTGGCCGGAGTGGCGCCGCGCATAACCGAGGGATCGGCCAGCAGGCTACCGTCGGCATGCTGCGCCGCAATGCTCCGGCTGTGGGAGAACATGAAGAAGGCGGGCGAGAACGTCCGCATCTGGACCGTGGCCACGTCGCTGCGGATTTCGTTCGGGAATCCCGGGTTCAGAATCACGCGCACTTGCACAGGGCCGTTGATGTCCAGCGTAGGCGCCTGCGCATTGATCTGGTCCGTTTTTACGAAAGTGACGGGCACGCGCCGCCCCGCCACTTCCACGCCTACGCACGCCAGGCGCAGCGGGAATTTCCCGTCCCGAATGTCGCCCAGCCCCACGGTGCGCATCACGCCCGGATCGGCGAAGTTCAGCCCCCACACCGTGATCATGCCATTCATGCCAATGGGCTGCTCGCGGTCGAAGGACGCGCCGTTGACGATCGCGGTCAATAAGGGCCGCCGCGTGGTCCCCGGGCACGAGCCCTCGTTTTCCACGCGCAGCCTTGCCGTGTATGTCCAGTCCCCGGTCGTGCTGCGATCGTTGTTGGCCGCCAGACCCGCGGCGTAGAAGATCACGTCGCCCACATCATCGCTGGGCGGCGTCCACTCGATCTCCCACGTCACCGGCCCCGCGCGATTGTCAAACGTGGCCGTCGCGCTCTGATTGACGAACTCGACCGCGCCCTGGCAAGGCGCCGGGCGCCCGTCCGGCCCGCAAACGATGGTGACGTCCGGCGAGGCGCTGAACGTTCCCGCCTGCTTGCTCTCGTCGCTGACGATGCGCGCCGTCAACTGGAAGCCCCAACGCCGCGCCTCCGGATGGGAAAGCGTCACCCGCAGGATCTGTTTGAGGCCGGGCTTGAACGCCGACGCCTGGATCGTCAGCGAACCGCGCGCATCCGAGTTTGCCTGCCCCCGGTGGCACGCCGTGCAGTCGCGCCCGCCATCCACCGGCGCGCCAGTGTGGCCGGGCGGCGTTGCGCGTCCCGAATACGCCCGAAGCAAACCGGCCACGCACAGGCACAAGGAAAGGAATGCTCCCAGCCAGACGCGTTTTGTCCTCATGGCCTGCTGCCTGTCAGCCTATGATAACGCCTTGCGGAACCGAATCAGCGGGAGGCCGCGGCACGTTGCCTGCCGCGAACGGCCTCCATTGCTTTTCGCGTGACTGTGCTCAGGGGAAGCTCGTCGAGTTCGTCGAAACTGACCCAGCGACAGCCGGACGGCGTGCCGTCCGTTTGCGCCCGAACCACCCGGATGCGGTAGTCGTAGCGGGTGATCGCGTGCCGCAGCTCGGCAAGGACTTCGCCGGCGCCTTTGGCGCGGATCGCCTCGGAATCCGGCAATTCCCAAAAGCCTTCCAGCCGGCCGCCATCGCAGGGGCAAAGCAGCAAGCGCCCGCCTCGCTCCACCCACAGCAGCGTTCGCTCCACCGTGGTGCGCTGGGGCCGGCGCGCACGGCGGGGCAGGTCCGCCTGGATGCCGTGCCAGCGGGCCGCGCACCAGCTTGCCAGCGGACAACTCGCGCACAGCGGCGCTTTGGGCAAACAAACCGTAGCGCCCAATTCCATCAGGGCCTGGTTAAACCGGCCCGGATCCCGTCGGTCGAGCAGCCGCTCGGCCAGTTCGCCGAGACGACGGCGAGTGTCCGATCTCTCGATCTCGCCGCTCTCAGCCACCAGGCGGCTCAGCACGCGCAGGACGTTGCCATCGAGCACAGCGCGCGGCTCGCCCAGCACGATACTCGCGATCGCGGCCGCCGTATACTCACCCACGCCGGGCAGCGCCCGCCAGCCCGCGTAATCCCGCGGGAAACCGCCCGCCTTGACAATTCGCCGCGCCGCTTCGTGCAACTGCTGCGCGCGCCGATAGTAGCCCAGGCCTGCCCACGCCGCCAGCACCTGGGCGCGCGAGGCCGCCGCCAATTTCTTTACGTCGGGAAAGCGCTTCAGAAACCGCTCGTAGTAAGGGGCCACAGCCGCTACCCGCGTCTGCTGGAGCATCACTTCCGCGATCCACACACGATAGGGATCGGGATTCTTGCGCCAGGGAAGATCCCGCGCCGCCCGCCGGTACCAGGCGAGCAGCGCGCGTCGCAGGTTGGGATATTGCGCGGGCTCCGGACCGTGCAACGTGAGTCTGCGGCCGTCCTCTCGCCGCTCAGGCTGCGGGCGCAGCCGCCATCAGCGCCTTCAGACGCCGATGCAGCCGCGACTTGTACCGCGCCGCCGTATTGCGCTTGATGATGCCCCACTTGGCCGCGCGGTCAATGATGCTGAAGGTCTGCGGCAGCAGGGCTTCCGCCGCCTTGACGTCCTTGGCCTCCAGAGCGCGCCGCATCTTGCGGATCTGCGTGCGCAGGCGACTCTTGCGGATGCGATTGATTCGCGTCCGCCTCTCGATCTGCCGGATGCGCTTGAGCGCCGAAAACGTATTCGCCATAGGATTCGCTAATCCCGGGTGGTTCTCTCTTCAGGGTAACGCAGCGGTTTTTCCGGGGTCAAACCCGACCTGCGGGGGTCAATCCGTGATTTCGATGGCCGGCCCCTGTTGCGCCCCGATCTCGGCGACGCGCGCCATCACCCTGCGCGCCAGCGCCAGATAGGCCTCCGCCTGCGGGTGCCGCCCGTCCATCAGGACGATGGGTTCGCCCGTGTCGCCGCCCACCCGAACCTGCGGGTCCAGCGCCAGCTCGCCCAGGAACGGGACGCCCATCTCCTCCGCGGTCCGCCGTCCTCCGCCTGTGCTGAAGACATCCACGCGCTCGCCGCAGTGCGGGCACACCAGATAGCTCATGTTCTCGACGATGCCCAGCACCTCCACCCGGACCTGTCGGAACATGTGCACCGCCTTGCGCGCGTCCTCGAGCGAGACGTCGGAAGGTGTCGTCACCACCACCGCGCCCGTGAGCGGCGCCGTCTGGATGAGGCTCAACTGCACGTCGCCTGTGCCCGGCGGCAGGTCCACCACCAGATAGTCCAGCTCGCCCCAATCCACGTTGCGCAGGAACTGTTGCACCACGCCGTGCAACATGGGCCCGCGCCAGATCAGCGGGCGGTCCGTGGGATTCAGAAACCCCATGGACATCACGCGCACGCCGTGCTTTTCCAGCGGCTGGATGCGCTCGCCCACCACTTGCGGCATGTCCTGAATGCCCAGCATCCGCGGAACGTTCGGTCCGTAGACGTCGGCATCCATCAATCCCGTGCGGCGGCCAAGTTTGGCGAGAGCGACCGCGAGGTTCACGGCGACCGTGGTCTTGCCCACGCCCCCCTTGCCCGAACCCACCGCAATCAGGTGCTGTACTCCGGGAATGGGGAGTTTGCTGAACTCACCGCCAGGCTTGGAACCCATTGATTCCATCGTAACACCCGGGGTGGTGCAGGTCCTTCACCGCATCAAATAATCCCAGCGGCGGGCGGCTTCTTCCACGATGCGCGGTATGTCCCTTTCCAAAAGATAGCCCTCGCGCGCCAGCTCGCGTGCACACTCGCTCACCCGGGCCAGATAGTCGTCGCGGCTGCGGTAACGCTCCTCGATCGAGCGCCGCGGATCGCCGCGTTGCTGTCGCTCGGCGCGCGTCCGCGCAAAGGGGAGCCACGAACCCGCCATGCTATAGAGCTCATCCGGCGCTCCGATCTCCGGCGCGCGCAAATTCCACCCCGTGTAGGTGGCCAGCGGAACGGCGACTTCCGGCACGCGGAGGCCCGCAACCTCGTTGCCGTCCTCATCCACCTGCGGCACGAGCACGGGGAACTCCTTGCCGATCCGTGGCGGCTCGAATGCGATGATCCCTGCGCTGCGAAACTCCGGCCCGTAATCCAGGCGCCACGCCTTGCGGATGCGCACGGGCAGCGTCACGCCGGGAAGGCGAGGGAAGCGCAACTGGCTGAGCGGAACCAGCTCGCCGCGCCCAATCCTCGGATACCGCGAAGGCGGTGGTTCCACGCCTTCTGCCACCCAACGCTGCATCGCCACCAACAACGCGCGCATCGGCCAGCGATAATCGTTCGGGTTGACTGGATTCTGCGTCCCCATACGACCAGGCGGAAAGGCCGCAGGCGAATGCTGCGTGCCGGCGAACAGGTAAATGCGCGTGGTCGGCGGCGGGTCCACGTCCGCTTTTGCGTCCAGCGTCGTGTGCGTCAGCGACGCCGCGCGTCCGTAGTACTCGTAGGAAGAATTCGTATAGAAAATCTTCGGCACAACGCCCGCCTGCCGCGCGCGCGACAGCAGGCCCTCGCGCAACCCTGTCTCGGGATCCTCCAGCTCGACATCGGCAAACGGATAAATATCGGTGGGATAGAACTGGTTCATGAACGGATGGCCGTCGCGCGAAGGCTGTGCGAAACGATGATTGAAACTGCCGCGCCCGCCGCCGGCCACGTGCGCGATGATCCCGTCGAAGACCTGCCGCCCGCGCTCGTCCTGATTGAAGCCGTAATAAAGGAAGGTGCGCAGGAAGCGGCCGCTCTGCGACGTCCCGATGCCGATGGCACGCTTGAGAAAACGTTTCTGATCGCTCAACAGGGCCCACTCGGGCGCGTCGCCGTACTTCAAGTACGACACGAGATCGCGCACCGCCGCCGGTCCCACTCCCGCCACCACCGGATCTTTCGCGCGATACACGACCTCGTAAATCTTGCCAGGCTGAAAGCCGGCCTTCATCCACACGCGTGTGGGATCGGGCACGAGTTTGCCGAACTCCTCCCGCGCGAAACGCCACTCGCTGCGCGGGATCACTTTCCGCGGGGCCTCCACGCGATCGCGCACGGTGAGCGTGGCTTGCGGGTCGTCCGGATCAGCCGCCGAGTAGGCGATCATCGTGCGGTCGCCGAGAGAAAACTCGCGCACCGGGCGATCAGGCACGTACTCGGAACGCACCAGCCCCGTGATCGGACCCGACGCGCCACGGGCCGCAGGCGCGAACAGCCGGAGTAAATCGGGCTGATCGGGCACGTCAAACTGCCAGCCCACCCATACCAGCGTGTAACCCTCTTCGAGCAGGTAGCCGTCGCCGAAGTGCTCCGCCGTGCGCGGATCGTTCGACGGGCGGGCGAAGTTGAACTGGCGCAGCAAGTACTTGTTGCCGCGATTGGAGATTTCTACGAGCAGCGTGCCGTTGCCCTGTCGCGGATCGCGCGGCTTCAGGATGTAAAGATCCGCGCTGAACTCCACCCGCCCGCGCGCGTTGCGCGGCGCCAGCGCGATATCGGCGATGATCCGGTTGGCAGGCAGGTCGGGATCCACTTCGAAAAAGGCGCGCCCCGCCATGCGCTCATACGGCCCGGCCTTGTCCCAGGCGCGCCCGTCCAGCACGTCGCTCCGCTCGCGCCGCTCGA
>Ga0080004_1135554_pt1 | contig 49526 bp, 48 predicted proteins | sample WasSprMetagenome_FD_69207 | JGI IMG/M metagenome (GOLD analysis project Ga0080004, IMG submission 69207) | Sulfidic aquatic microbial communities from Washburn Spring, Yellowstone National Park, USA - WS (SPADES assembly) (version 2) | ecosystem: Environmental > Aquatic > Thermal springs > Hot...
AGGTGGGTGTGCATTCCCATGTAGCAGCGAAGGGTAGGAGCTGTTTTGCGAGTTTTTCGAGAGGAAAAAGCAAGGACTACTAGATCAGAACAATACCACCAAACAACGGTTTCGGTGTAATAAAAAAGCCTTCTTAACGCTGTGATACAATTAAGGTGATGTATAGTGCTAAGTGAGTATTTTCGGCGAAGATAAAGCCTTCCACCTGTGGTATACTGCTATGCATAAAGTGTGCATTTTTGAAAGCAGGTTGTGTAATAATAGTAGTGGCTGGTAATCGAAAGAAAGCCAAAGGTATTATTATACCACAAAAACGCTTGATTATGGTGACGCAACAAAAAAACGCAAGTTCCTATGGTATAATGTACGGTGGCAAAGAAAACCGATGATGAATTAAAGCACCCTTGGGTGCTTTTTTTATTTTCAGCGAAAGGAGGAACAAATCATGTTGCTAACCGTTCGTGAAGCAGCAGAACTTTTGAGGGTACGACCCAGCACAATTACCAAATGGGTGCGACAGGGTATCCTCCCAGCGATAAAGATTGGCGCAAAAACCATTAGGATCCCAGAAGATGCACTCAACGAACTGTATCGCTAAACCCAAGAAAATGGCCGGTGGCATAAGCTACCGGCCTTCTTTGTGCCCAAAAACAAGAAAGCCACCGTTCACTACGGTGGCAGCAGGAAGGAGGAAGCGCATATGCTTGTAACAGCACCCAAGCCAAGCAGGGCCGAATATCCTGCGACGCTGATTGATCGGCTTTGGTGGAGACCAAGCAAGATTGCTTACTTCAACGGTAACGATTGGATAACACTTCCTTACGCTAAGTATACACCAACAGCGAAATGGAAGGCAAGCGCTACTTTATCAGCTTCACCGTTGGATATTAACGGCCAGTGCTGGTATCTGGCTTTCGATGTAGATTGTGGCCTTGAAGTGGTGCGAAGGATTATCCAAGTGCTGCCACCAGGTTGCCACCCAGTGATAAGCCGTAGTGGTGGGCGAAATGGTGCAGGATACCCCTGTTGGCTTTTCCTTGACCAGCCAGTAGAAGTGCAAACAGCTGTTTCATTTCTGAAGCTAATTCTGGCGAAAGCTGGCGTAGAAGCAGAAATTTTCCCAGCCTCGAAAAACACCAAACCTCTCAAGCTGCCTGGCAGCATACACCCAGAAACGCATGTTTGCGAAGAGTTTTGGAACATAGAAGCTAATGAAGCTTACGACAATGCACTAGTTTGGCAAGCACTACTGGATGGCTTATACAGAACACCAAGCGCCATTATCACCGAATACGTGAGACAAAACGCCAAGGATGTGCAGCCAGCGAAGAAGCCGAAAGCAAAAACTGCTAAGGCCACCAAAGCCAATAGGCAGGCCACTGCATGGCTGGCAAGCCAGGAAAGGCTTTGCGATTATCTGATGCAGCTAGCAGGCAGGCCACCAGTGCGAATAGGTGCTAGCTTCAGGTGCATACTGCCAGGCCATCAGGAGAAACATCCCTCAGCTAACTTTGTGCGCGGCGAGGGTGGCGTAATTTTTTACCATGATTGGCACCAGCGCCAGGGCCAGGAATGGTATACGCTAGGTGAGGTGTTCGCTGCTTTAGTAAGCGGCCAAGTGAAAAAACTTCGGCCAGTGGAAAACGCCAGGTGGCTTGCGCTTCTTGGCCTTCAAGCCGGTGTTTTCACAAGCCAAGCGGCCTCTTGTAGGAAGTACTTGGAAGAAGTTACCTTTACCTTCACAAAGTTTCTCAAAGAAGCCTTCAAGGTAGAGTCTATAGCAAGTAACTCAGATCCTTCTCAAGCCACTTTTATCTTACCAGTTGTTTGTAAAAACCATAGCACCACGGATCAAAGCAAAGGTAGAAGGAATCAACCAAGCACACATGAAGTGCTACTTAGGGTATGGCGGGTAGTTAGCGGAACAGTTACCGAAACTGTTCAGGGAACGGTTTCTGCCACCAATGAACTTGCGGCCAAGGTCTTCCGAAGGGGGGCGGGTAGGAAGCGGTCTAAAGAAGCCGAAGCGGGATTGGTGGAAAAAAGAAACCAATCTGGGAACCAATCTGGATTGGTGGAAAAAAGAAACCAATCCGGAAACCAATCCGGGAACCAAAATGAGCTTGCGGCGATTGAAGCGGCCATTAAGCGGCTTAGCAAAGAGGTTGCCTTAGCGGAAGGGCAAGGCGATATGGCAAGGGTTAACGATTTAATGAGGCAAGTTACTCTATTGGGTAAACGAAGGCTAACATTACTTAGAGGAGGTGCGGCGAGTGGATTTAATCTTACTCCTATCATCAACGGTGGTGTTGGCGTGTACGGCAAACCTGCTGCGGCAGGTACGGGAGGCACATAGGATTTTGAAGCAACTTCTGGAAGTGGCCAAAAACCTTTAAGGAGGGGTAGGGTATGGCGAAAAACGGTAGCACCTTCATTCAGTGGGTAGATTATGATGGCTACTTCCTGATGGAAACCACTTCGGAAAAGTTAGCAGAAACCTTAGCGGCCAGCGGCGTTAGATGGGCCTACCACGATAAGGAAACCGGTGTTTTTACCTACAAGTTACCTGTGGCCTGGCTGCGGCTTAGAACACGGCATGGCCTTTTAAAGCTGGGTTGGTTTCCGAACACCAATCAGCGGAAGCAAGGTATTTTGGCACTCTATGAGGAAAGGCCAAAGCTCACCTTGGTCAAGGGCTAGCCTTACACCGAACGGCCTTCAGCACGGCCGTAAAACGCATTATTTTGGCTTGTAAGCAGGGTTTCTTGAGCGGGTAGGTACTTCCCTACCTAGGCGGCCGAAACGGGCCAAAATAAGGCCATTTTTTGAAAGGGGGGGCGAAGCATGAGGCGGGGGCGGCCACCGCTGTTGCCGGATAAGGTGTATCGAGTGTTGGAGAAAATGCACCCACGGGTCACTAGGCGGCACCTGCAAAACCTAAGCTATATGTATCAGGCCATTGAAGCACTTAAGGGCACTGACGTTTTAGGTTTCTATTACGACGCTAAACGAGATAAAGCCAAGGTATCCCTCTTAGCTGAACTTGGGCGTCTAGGCGATACCGAGCTTATCAGGAAGGTAGCAGCACAAGCGGCAACGGTCGGAAGGGAACGTAAGTTGGGCGTTGATGCGTTACGGGTCATGATACGGGCTTATAGGCTGTCTTTGAAGTGAAAGATATTTGGGAAACAGTTTCGGAAATGCACTTCGATTTTTACCAATTTTGCAACCCTATAAAAAGGGGGCTGTGCAAAATGCGTAATATCCGACGCATATAAAAAAGCTCATGCGAAAGATTGCACTCCTATATGTGGGGGCTGTTTGCCAAAGATGGCACTCTTACACGCGTGAAGCACCGAACGCTATACGCCAATGCCGAAAATCGCCTCTAAGGCCACTAGAAGGGCGAATAAGGTGGGTCTAAGTAGCGGGTAATAGTTTTAATACCTGCCACCAAAGAAAAGCGGCTAAAAAAGGCCGGTATAAATGGCAATGCTGGAAGGGTTTGGCTACCAATCCTCTTCCCTCTTCTTCCGCTTCTTGTAGGGCTTGAACTGTGGGCACTCCACAACGTAGTCATACAGGTTGCCATCTTCTACCCAGGGCAGCTTAGCCACCTTAGCACCCTTGGGCGGTATTCGCTTCCAAAGCCAGGAACACTCGCAAACCGAATGCGATAGGCTTTCAGCGTATTCACAATCGCCACATAGTGCTTTCATGCTACCACCTCCAGGGAAAGTATAGCACCAAACGAGTTTGGGTGGCTCTATAGTGGGTCTGCAACTTTATCTTCAATACCTTGTGTCAATGTTGACACAAGGTTTACCACCCACCATAGCAGCACCCGAACACGAAGCCAGACCTTAAGGAAATATTTCCTGAAGGTGTTTACTACCCACAGTAGCACCTGAACACAAATGTTGGCGAAATTATTTCGGCAACATGGTGCCCGCTTACCACCACCCATAGCAGCACCTGCACCCATTTTTCGGCAGGTTTCGGCATATAAAAAAAGCCACCGCCGGAAGGATTTTCTTCCGGTGGCAGCGAATACCTTCAGCTTGCTAAAGCTTCCCTGCACACTTCGGCGATTTCCTCAACGTCTATGGTGGGCTTTTCCCTCTCCTGCCATAGCTGGATACCCACACTCAAGCCGGCCAAGAAGCAGTGAACTTCCACAATGCCTTCCTTGAGGTTTTGCAGTTCCGCTAGCTTGGCGTAGATTTGCTTTGCCTCCTCACTGCAAGCGGCCATAAGCCTTTGTTCAAGCTTCACTAAGGTTTCCATTAGCAGGCGGTATCCTTCCTGTTCGGCCAGGGCCTCATGCACTTGTTCAGTGCAGCTTGTGGCGAAGGTGGCTAGGTTTTTAAGCATGGTTTACCACCTTCCTTGAGGCCCTTCTTCCTATTTGCTGTAGCTTGGCTACAGGTGAGGCCTTCTCATGGATGTGCTTTACGTCTTCTTGGAGATAGCGTACATACCTTCGGGTCATAGCTAGGTCCTGGTGGCCCAAAATGCGTTGCAGGGCAAACGGGTCGTTGGCTTCCTTCAAAAAAAGAACAGCGAAGGTATGTCTGAATTGATAGGGTGTAGCCTTAACACCTGCCTTCTGGCAGTATTTTTCTATCCGGTGTGCCCACATGCTGGCGTCCATAGCATTGCCAGTTTCGGTGGCGAACAAGGGTACATCCTCACTCCACCATGTGGGCCTTACCTTGAGGAACTTCGCCAGGGCTTGCGTGGTGAAGGGCGAAAGCACTAGGGTACGGCCAACACGGGTCTTAGCCACTTCCGGGCGAATGTAGAGTTCCCTGGCCTCAAGGTTTAAATCGCTTACCTTCACTTGGAATAGCTCACCAGGTCGTGCGCCGGTATCTATTTGCACCAATAGCAGGCAGTAATCCCTTAAGCCTGCATAGCTCCGCTTATCCGGCTGTTGCAGTAGCTTCTTTATGGCCTCCAAGGGAACATGCCTTATGTTGTTTAGGTCCTCTTTGGCCTTCCTTATACCTTGGGCTGGATTGGCCGGAAGATACCCTTCGGCCACACACCAGTTAAAGAAGGCCTTAAGGTAGCGTAGCTTGATGTTTCGATACCCTGGCGAACAGGGCTGGCTGAAGTAGCGGATAACGGCCTTATGTAAGGCCTCATAGGTGGTGAGGTTAGAGTTGGCCTTGAGGAAAGTTTCTACATGGTAACGGTAGTCGTCTAAGGTACGTTTGGATATGCCATCAGCTTGCTTGGCAAGAAGGAACTCTTCTAGGGCTTGGGATAAATCCATTACCTTCGGGTTAAGTTTGGCTAACCTGGGCATAATAAAACCCTCCCTACTCAGCGACAACGGATTTTTTCGGGAGGGTCAGTCCGTAAAAACCTAGATTTTTCAACGTTGGTGGGCCCACTAGGATTCGAACCTAGAACCAACGGATTATGAGTCCGCTGCTCTGCCGTTGAGCTATGGGCCCTTATTGGCTCCCCGGGCAGGACTCGAACCTGCAACCACCCGGTTAACAGCCGGGCGCTCTACCATTGAGCTACCGAGGAAAGCTGCTATTGATATTATACGCAATAGGGTTAAATCGGTCAACCCCTCGCGGGGTCTAAGTTGTCCCCGTTTCACTGCTAGGGCTAAAGCTGGGCTGGGCTTTCGCCAGTGAAAACTGGGGATGCGCCAGCTCTTGACTTCCCGAAGCTTAGTCCTATTTTACTCCAAGTAATCTTTAAGTTTCTTGCTGCGGCTAGGGTGACGTAACTTGCGTAAGGCTTTGGCTTCTATTTGCCGTATACGCTCCCGTGTAACCCCAAATTCCTGCCCGACTTCCTCTAAAGTACGAGAACGCCCATCATCAAGGCCAAAGCGGAGACGGAGGACTTTCCTTTCTCGTGGGGTCAAAGACTCTAATACCTCCTCTAATTGCTCCCGCAAAAGCATGTAAGATGCAGCATCTGCTGGGGCTAGCGCATCCTCATCTTCAATGAAGTCTCCTAAATGGCTATCTTCCTCCTCGCCTATAGGTGTCTCCAAGGAGACAGGCTCTTGGGCTATCTTCATGATTTCCCGGACCCGCTCTACAGGAATATCCATCTCCTTAGCGATCTCTTCTGGAGTAGGTTCCCGGCCCAATTCTTGAAGGAGATTACGCGAAACGCGGATCAGTTTATTAATGGTTTCTACCATGTGTACAGGTATCCTGATGGTACGCGCCTGGTCAGCAATGGCACGGGTGATGGCTTGCCGTATCCACCAGGTAGCATAAGTGCTAAACTTATATCCTTTACGATAATCAAATTTTTCCACAGCCTTTATCAATCCCAGATTTCCTTCCTGGATCAGATCCAAAAAAAGCATACCACGGCCGACATAGCGCTTGGCAATGCTAACCACCAGGCGCAGATTAGCCTCGATCAGCCTGCGCTTTGCCTCCTCGTCCCCCTGTTCCATACGCTTAGCAAGCTCGATCTCTTCTTCAGGCGTAAGTAAAGGAATCCGGCCGATCTCCTTCAGATACATGCGTACCGGATCGTCTATCCCCACACCCTCTGGAATGGAAAGATCGATGTCCTCTTCTGCTGGAGCACCATTTTCCCTTTCTAATGCCTCTAGCTCTGTCGTCTCGGGTACAACTTCAATACCCATTTGGTGAAGTTGGTCATAAATATCGTCGATCTGTTCGGGGGTAAGTTCCACTGACTGTAGGGTATCCATTATCTCTTGGTAAGTTAGGGAACCCCGTTTTTTCCCTTTTTCAATCAGCTCCTTTACTAACTCCTGATACTTCTGTGCTTCTTCCTTCATCAAATCTCCCCCCTTCCTGCCTTTAGATTTTTTATATTCCTAGCCAGCTCTAATATTCTAGCCTGTAACTTTCTAACTTCGTCTTCCCGGCCGGCTGTTTCAGCTAAACTTAAACTTCGCCGACATGCCTGTATTTCGTCCTCCCATTTTTTTAGTTGTATAGACTTTATAGCCTTTTCAAGGGCTTTGGATTCCAAAGGTTCTTGTCCTTCCTTCAAGGCCACTCGTGCAAGCAAGGGAAGGGCCTCTGGAGGTAGCCTTTTACTTAGCTTATCTTGGAAATCCTCTCCTTCTAAGCCCGGGTACTCCTCCCTCAATTCCTTAGCCGCTGTCGCTATGATACCTGCCTGCGGCAAGCTCCAAAAATCCGTTCCTAAAGAATCTTCGATTTGCTCAGCACATCTTTCATCGGCTAGATAAGCGTATAAAAGATAGATTTCCGGGCCTTGGAAAGTAGTATCCACCGTATATCGGCTGTTTTGAATATCATCCTTCGGTATAAGGCGCTTAAGTTTTTCCCTTTGGCGATTCCGGAATTTGCGGATTTCTTCATATATGGCATTTTCTAACTGGCCGGTACGTCGGCTCAAAATACGGACATAATTATCCAGTTCCACAGCATCTTCTACTTTGGCTAGATAAGGTATTACTTTCTGGATCGCCTTTACACATTCGCTAGGATCTGCTAAATTATGAAATCGGATAGTATCCTCAATTATATAAACCAACCAAGAGGGAGCTTCCTCTATCAGTTTCTGGAAGGCTGGCCCCCCATGGTTCTGTAGAAACTCATCAGGGTCCTTACCTTCTGGTAAAGGGAGTACGCGTACCCTTAACCCCATCTCTGCCAAGGTCCCGAGAACCCGTAAAGCTGCTGCCTTTCCCGCCGCATCTGCATCGTAAGCTATAACAACTTCATCCGTATATCGTTTAAGCTCTCGGGCCTGTTCTAAAGTTAAAGAAGTACCCAGAGTAGCTACTACGTTATCGATACCGTGCTGCCAGGCAGAGATGGTATCTAAATACCCTTCCACCACCACCGCCCTGCCCTGGCGCCTAATACCAGATGCAGCCAGGTGCAGCCCATAAAGATGATGACCTTTGCGGAAGAGCGGTGTTTCAGGAGTGTTTAGATATTTGGGTTCGCTGTTGTCTAGAGACCGGCCGCCGAAACCAATTACGCGGCCCGAAGCATCCTTCACCGGAAACATTAACCGCCTCCGAAACCTGTCAAAGCTGCCTTCCGGGCCTCTAGAAGATGCCAGCCCGGCCAGGGCGATCTCTCGAGGGTGAAATCCATGGCGTTTAAGGTAATCAACCAAAGCCCTGGAACTATCCGGCGCGTATCCCAGCTCAAACTCCTTTACGGCTTCTGGGGTTACTCCCCTGTATCTGAGGTATTCCCTGGCCTTAGCCGCGGAAGGATGGCGAAGGAGGATAAGATGATAAAATCTCGCTGCTAGGGCGCCAATCTGATACAGCCTTTCTTTTTCCCGGCGGAGCTTAAGAGTACCTGCCCCTTCCCTTTCATCCAAGTTTATACCTGCACGCCCAGCTAGCCGTGTTAAAGCCTCATTAAAGCTTAACCCCTCACGTTTCATTAAAAAGGTAAAGGCATCGCCCCCTACCCCGCACCCGAAGCAATAAAACAGTTGCTTGCTCGGGCTTACAGTAAAGGAAGGGGTTTTTTCAGTATGAAAGGGGCATAGGCCTACATAGTTCTGGCCCCGCCTTTTTAAGGGTACATATTCACTTATCAAATCTACAATATCTATCCTAGTCTTAATCTCTTCGATCAAATCCTCCCGCAGGGCGGCCGGCAAGAGGGTTGCCCCCTTAACAGGTCTTTCAACCCAAATGTTTTTATTGTATTCGCCATTGAAGGCAAATATCCTCTTTTTTAGAAGAATATTGGCCTAATCTATTATTTGTAACTATTTACCATAATATACCTTGCCTTCAAGTTTAGCTCCGCATCTACACGGCCATAATAAAAATGAGGGGTGAGTTTTAGATGGGCAAATTTATCGCCTTTTTGCTGATAGTGCTCCTTAGCGGAAGCACTCTCTACGTCATTTATAAAGGAGTTCTCCTCCCTCTTTTTGAGCCTTATTTTAAAACCCGTCAATAAAAAATTCGGTTTATAGTATAGAATATGGGATTTAAGGTTATAATAAGCTTGGAAGGTACCTAAGGGAAATCCTGCCGGCACCTTCGTCAAGTGCCGGATAGCCTGACGAGCGAAGAGATTTTCCGGGTACCTTCCCATTTATTTTATTTCTGCTTATAACGGAAAACCACTAGGTACAAACAACCTTTGGTACTGTAGAATAGCAAAACGGTCTGTCATACCAGCAATATAATCACATGCGCGGCGGTGCAAATCATCTTCCGGTCTTTTAGATGGAGGAAGGTATTCGGGGTGTTCTAAATAAAAATAATAAAGCTCTTTCAGCATCCTTTTAGCTTTACCCTCCTCCGCCTTGGCCCGCGAGCCTATGTATACGTGTTTAAAAAGAAAAGCTCGCAAAGTGTCTGTGGCCTCCTGAACTCGCGAGCTCATGGTTATGTAATTTTTCCCCCAACTGTTTTCAATAACATCCAAGACCATGGTGTTAATGCGCTGGCGGTGTTCATAACCTAAAACCTCTAGACAATCCCGGGGTAAATCTTCTAAAGTAATTATTCCGGCACGTAAAGCATCATCTATATCGTGGTTAATATAGGCAATACGATCCGCGTAACAAATCACTTGCCCTTCTAAAGTTTGAGGTTTAACGGGGCCAGTATGGTGAGCAATGCCGTCCCGCACTTCCCAGGTAAGGTTGAGCCCTCCTTCCCCTTCTAAAACCTCTACTACCCGCAAGCTCTGCTCGTTGTGTTTAAAACCTCCAGGTACCACTTCGTTTAAAGCTTCTTCTCCTGCGTGGCCAAAGGGGGTGTGTCCTAGATCATGCCCTAAAGCTATGGCTTCTGTCAAGTCTTCATTAAGGCGTAAAGCACGTGCGATGGTACGCGCTATCTGAGCGACTTCTAAGGTATGGGTAAGACGGGTACGGTAATGATCACCCTCAGGGGCTATAAAAACTTGAGTTTTATGTTTTAAGCGCCGGAAGGCTTTAGAATGGATAATCCTGTCCCTATCCCTTTGAAATTCAGTGCGTACTTTACATGGTTCTTCGGGACGATCCCGGCCTCGAGTACGGCTGCTTAAAGAGGCGAGAGGTGATAACAATTCCTCTTCCAGGCGTTCAGCTTCTTCCCGCAAAAGCAACCCCATCCAGCCCCTTGACCTCCACCTTACTTTTTCATAAGTTTCTCTTGCGGAGGGACATGGTGGCAGCAGCTACCTCAGCCAAGCGCAAACCCAAAATCCTTACTCGCTGCTGGGCAAATTCATCCTCTATAGCAGGAGCTTGGCTGCAACCGCCGTGATGACCGCAATCATAATCCCGGTACCCATCTCCTATTATCATCATGCCCTGAACTAGCATCATATCGAAAAGAGCCCTTAAGGTACTTTCTTGTCCTCCGAAGCGGCTACCTCCCACAGCTACGGCAGCACCGACTACATTTAATAAGGCTTTCTCTTTCCTAAGAAAGCGGCTTTTGTCCCAAAAAGCTTTGAGCTGGGCAGAAACACTTCCAAAGTATACCGGGCTACCTAAAAGTATGCCGTCAGCCTGGCGTAACAAGTTATAAGCCTCTTCTAAACGCTTGCCCCGGAAACAAGAACCCTGGCAAGGAGAGCTACAATGGTTACAAAAAGGTTGTTTTTGATCAGCTAGGACATCAACCACATGGATGAGCGCGGTTTGGGCTCCTGTCGAGGAAGCCGCTTTTAGCCCCTCCTGGACCAAATAGGCTGTATTCCCTGTCTTCCTCGGGCTTCCGTTGATACCTATGATCAGCATTTAAGGCCACCCTCATCTGCTACTTTTGGAAAAGGTTCGACACCTAAGTAGCTTTTTCCTCCTTAAGGAGCTTAGAAATGGCTGCCCGGGCCAGCACATCACACCGGTTATTTTCTTCGTTATCACTATGGCCGGTTACTTTCACCCATTCTACCTGGTGCTGGGAAGCCACCCTCAACAGTTCCTGCCATAAATCTTGGTTTTCTACCGGCTCTTTCTTGGCTGTCCGCCAGCCGTTTTCCTGCCACCTTTTTATCCACCCTTCTTGAAAAGCATTTACCAGATAAGCGCTATCGCTATAAAGTTTTACCCGGCACGGCTCTTTCAGGGCTTTTAAGGCTTCCAAAGCAGCCGTAAGCTCCATGCGCTGATTCGTCGTAACTGCTACGGCTCCAGAAAGCTCTTTGCGGTGTCCCCCATAAAGGAGAATAGCCGCCCAGCCTCCTGGCCCGGGGTTCCCGCTGCAAGCTCCATCAGTATAAATAATCACTTCTTTAAGCGGTTTCATATGAATAGCACCCCAGTGTTCCGTCCAATTCTACCTGGTTCGACTGAAGCAGGCTACAAAGCGCTCTATGCTTCGATCGTAGGTCCGCTCTACTTCCGGTGGAAACAGGCACCCCGGAAGCTCACCGTGCTTCCGATGGTACTGAAGGCAAGCACAACAGTTCCCTTTTCTAGGACAAGGTTCATAAGTACAGGTACAGATCTTCCTGTTTTCAGCTATATTAGCACACTGGGCCATAATAGTATATGCCTCCCTCCTCCAAAATGATAAGAAAAAAGATGCCCGGTCATACTTGTTGTAAAAACTGCTTAAAGATAAAATTAGGAAAAACCTTTATTAATCAAAGCGGGGATACATCATGGGAAACCGACCTTGTATTCTCGTAAGCGCTTGCCTGGCAGGGTATTACTGTAAATATGACGGGAGTTCCAATCTAGTACCGGAGATAAAAGATCTTGTGGCCCGGTTCCAGGCCATACCTGTATGCCCGGAAAAATTAGGAGGTCTACCCGTACCACGCCCCCCAGCGGAGATACAAGGAGGCGACGGTTTCGATGTCTTGGAAGGCCGGGCGCGGGTTGTAGATAAGGAGGGCCGCGATGTTACAGATGCCTTTCTTAAGGGCGCCAAGGCTACAGCAGAGCTAGCCCAAACCCTAGGTGCAAAAGTGGCTATTCTTAAAGAAAGAAGCCCCTCCTGTGGAACCCGAACCATCTATAACGGTACTTTTAGCGGCTGCACCAGGTCAGGTTGCGGAGTAACCGCCGCTTTACTGCTTAGGCAGGGCCTCCAGCTCTTTAGCGAGGAAACCTGGAAGTAGGGGCAGGGATGCCGGTTCCGGCTAAGACCGGAACCGGCATCCCCTCTAGCCCTTTTAAACATCTCGCTCTAAAACTTGTCCTCTCTTTTCCTTAAGGGCAGCCTGAGCTGCGGCCAGACGGGCTACTGGAACACGGAAGGGCGAGCAGCTCACGTAATCCAAACCTATCTGGTGGCAGAATTCTACAGAGCTCGGGTCGCCTCCGTGCTCGCCGCAGATACCTATCTCCAATGTGGGTCTAGTCTTCCGGCCCAACTCCACACCCATCTTCATCAGCTTACCTACACCATCTCTATCGATAACCATGAAGGGATTCTCTTTTAGTATCTTCTCCTCCAAGTATTGGGGTAGGAACTTGGCTTCCGCATCATCGCGGCTAAAACCGAAGGTGGTCTGGGTAAGATCGTTGGTACCGAAGGAGAAGAACTCCGCTTCCTGGGCTATCTCATCTGCTGTAGCACAAGCGCGCGGCATCTCTATCATAGTACCAACTTTATATTCGAAGTCCACACCGGTCTCCTTTTTAACTTGTTCTGCTACCTCTTCCACCAGTTGCCGTAGGCGGCGCAATTCATTAACATGTATTACCAGCGGGATCTCTACCTCTGGTAACACATTGATACCTTCTTTCTTAAGCTGAGCTACCGCCTGAAAGATAGCCCGGGCCTGCATGGCATAGACCTCAGGATAAGTGATGCCCAGACGGCAACCCCGGTGTCCCAGCATAGGATTGAACTCTTCCCGTGCCCGGACTTCCCGTAAAAGGGCTCGTTTAGCTTCTATCTCCGCCTTATCTCCGCCAGTAGCCTCTAACCTGGTAATCTCTACTAATAGCTCCTCAGAACTAGGTAAAAACTCATGGAGCGGGGGATCGAGTAACCGGATGGTAACCGGCAGCCCTTCCATTACCTTCAAGATCTCATAAAAGTCTCCTTGCTGCATGGGTAAGAGCTTGGCTAAAGCCTCTTCCCTTTCCTCCTTGGTCTTGGCCAAGATCATCTTTTGAACAACTGGAAGCCGATCTACAGCCATAAACATATGCTCTGTACGGCAAAGACCTATGCCTTCCGCACCGAACTCTCGAGCGCGCCGGGCATCCTCAGGAGTATCAGCATTGGCCCGCACTTTCAAACGGCGGAATTCATCAGCCCACTGGAGCAGGGTCTTAAATTCGCCGGTAAGCTGCGGTTCTATAAGGGGGACTTCGCCTAGCATAACGTTTCCCGTAGCCCCGTCTATGGAGATAATATCTCCTTCTTTAATCTCCAGATCTTTTACAAAAAACCTCTTGCCGCCCACGTCGATCCTAATATCTCCGCAGCCGACCACAGCCGGCTTGCCCATGCCCCGGGCTACTACTGCCGCGTGGCTGGTCATGCCGCCCCTCGCCGTCAATACCCCTTGGGCCTGGACGATGCCGTGGATATCATCAGGAGTAGTTTCATTGCGTACCAAGATTACTTTTTCGCCCTCAAGACCCAATCTTTCTGCCTCGTCAGCATCAAAGACAACCTTACCACAGGCCGCACCTGGGGAAGCAGGAAGCCCTTTGGCAATCACTTCTACCTTGGCGTTAGGATCTACACGCCGGTGCAGAAGTTGGACAACCTGTTCCGGGTCTACCCGCAAGACAGCTTCCTCTTTGGTAATAAGGCCTTCCTCTACCATATCTACAGCTATCTTAACTGCAGCAGCCGCCGTGCGCTTACCAGCACGGGTTTGGAGGATATAAAGCTTACCCCTTTCAATGGTAAACTCAATATCCTGCATATCTCGATAGTGCTTTTCTAAAAGCTCGCAGATCTCTTCAAACTGCCGGTACGTTTCAGGCATTTCTTCTTTAAGTTGGGCAATAGGCTTGGGCGTCCGGATACCGGCGACCACATCTTCGCCCTGGGCATTTAAGAGATACTCGCCGTAAATACCCTTTTCTCCCGTTGAGGGGTTCCGGGTAAAAGCTACACCGGTACCGCTGGTGGAACCCATATTCCCGAAAACCATGGTTTGGATGTTCACGGCAGTACCCAGGTCGTCGGGAATCTTATTTATCTTGCGGTACACAATGGCGCGGGGATTATTCCAAGAGTCGAAGACCGCACGGATAGCCATCCTGAGTTGTTCCTGGGGATCCTGCGGAAACTCCTGGCCGGTTTCGGCTTTAACCAGTTCCTTATATTCAGCTATAACCTCTTTAAGCGCTTCCGGGGTAAGCTCGTGATCGAATTTTGCCCCGATACGCTCCTTATGCTTTTCTAAAATAGCTTCAAATTTGCCGTGTTCTATCCCTAAAACGACATCTCCAAACATCTGGATGAAACGCCGGTAGCAGTCCAGAGCAAAGCGTTCATCCCCTGTATTGGCAGCCAAACCCTGGACAGACTGGTCGTTTAATCCGAGATTCAGGATGGTATCCATCATCCCGGGCATAGAAACAGGTGCACCGGAACGGACAGAAACCAACAAGGGGTTCTGGGGATCCCCTAACTTTTTCCCGTTGATCTTCTCCAGCTCTTTAAGGCGCTCTTCTAACTCTTCCTCTAGACCAGGAGGAAATTTCTTCCCCAGACGGTTGTACTCATTGCAAGCCTCACAAGTAATGGTAATCCCTGGGGGCACGGGAAGGCCTATGTTAGTCATTTCAGCAAGGTTGGCCCCTTTACCGCCCAGCAAGTTTCTCATATCAGCCCGACCTTCGGAGAACATGTAGATGTACTTTTTACCTGCCATTCTTCTCCCTCCGATTGTAAATTTGTAATATCTTTATAGCCGTGTCTTCCACGGCTTTATTGGTAACGTCAATTACAGGGCAGCCTAAACGCTGCATAACTTCTTCAGCATAGGCCAACTCCTGTTTGATACGGGATAAAGTAGCATAATCGGCAGGCCCAGAAAAACCCATAGTTTTAAGGCGTTCCTGGCGTATCTGATAAAGCTTGTCAGCAGAGATGGTAAGCCCTATTATCCTTTCCCGGGGAACGGCCAGGAGCTCCTCGGGAAGGGGGACTTCTGGGACTAAGGCCAAGTTAGCAGCCCGTATACGCTTGTGGGCCAAATACATGCATACTGGAGTCTTGGAAGTACGGGAAACTCCTATAAGGACAAGATCGGCGTACAAAAGCCCTCGCGGATCTTTCCCGTTATCATATTTAACGGCAAACTCTATGGCTTCCATCTTACGAAAATACTCCTCGTCTAAACGCCTTATAAGACCCGGCTCTAAACGGGGTGACTTACCCGTAACCGTTTCTATAGCCTCCAGCATGGGTCCAAGCAAGTCCACTGCTGGCACTTTATATTCGGCAGCCAGCTCAAGAAGCTTTTTTTTAAGCTCTGGAAGCACCAAGGTAAAAGCAATGATTCCTTTCTCCTGGGCTGCGGCAGTCACCACTTCTTCCAGATGGTCTAGCTCAGTTACATATGGGATCCGGCGGATGTCGAAGTCGCTCCCGTCAAACTGGCTAGCCGCTGCCCGGGCCACATATTCGGCAGTTTCACCTAAAGAATCAGAGACAACATATATGACTCCGATGGTGGAGCCCCCCCTTCTACCTGTCGGCTGTGCCCAGCTCTACAAAAAGGCGGGTAATGGTGGTTTTAGTGATACGGCCGATGACCTCTAATTTCCTCTCCTTACCCGCCACCGGGCGCACCACCGGCAAGGCATCTACCTCATGTTCGATTATTTTTTGTGCTGCAGTAAGCACACTTTCTTCCGGGGTAGTACAGATAATGTTAGGCATACGGGTCATAACTACCGAGACTGGCATGGTCTTAAGATTGGACGTATCGCCACCACCTATCGCCGCCTTGAGCAAATCCTTGCGAGATACTACCCCCTCCAGATGGCCTTCGCCATCCACCACCATAAGGGTGCCTACATCTTCTAAAAATAAGGTCACTATGGCATCATATACTGAAGCATCGTATCTTATGACTTTAGGTAACCCCTTTACATCCCCTACTTTTATTTTCTTTATTTCCTCCGCTACCAGGGCCTGGGCAGTTCTCCCGTGGTAAAAGTATCCCACTCGCGGCCGGGCTTCTAGTATCCCCGACATGGTCAAAATGGCCAAATCTGGCCGCAGAGCTGCCCTGGTTAAATTTAACATCTCCGCAATCTGGTGACTGGTAATAGGGCCATGGCGCTTGACAATCTCCACAATCTTTTCCTGCCGCGGCGAAAGTTGCACGGTGTCACCACCCTTAAATCGCCCGCCGGCACAATTGTATAAAAGGGAAGCTTAAAATTTCACTGTACAGAAACCAAGCGGGAAAAATCAGCTATCTTAAGCACAAGGCTCGTTACCCCTTGCAGCAATGCTATCCGGTTGCGCCGGACTTCAGGATCCGGGGCCATAACAAGAACCTTATCGAAGAAATTATCAATAGGTCCCCGCAAAGAGGCCAAAATATGTAGCGCCTTAAGGTAATCTCCACGAGCTAAATATGGCTCGACTTTCTTCTTAGTTTCCTGCAGGGACAAGTACAGTCTTTGTTCCGCTTCTTCCGTCAAGCGTTCTTCATTTATGATTTTTATCTCTTCCGAAACCTGGCGGGAGAGGTTGAAAGCCCGGGTAAAGGCGGTATGAAGGCCGGCAAAATCGCCTTCCTGGCGAAAAACTTCCAGGTCACAAGCCCTAGCATAAGTATCGGCTAAATCATCCCACCCCACAGCTAAAACAGCATCTACTACATCATAACGTACTCCCTTTTCGCTTAAGATATATTCTATCCTTCCCCGGAAAAACTCCATAAGTTCTTTTTTTACTTCCTCTAAGGGCCGGGGAAGCGCTATACCCTCATTTATGTAGTTTCTGTACGCTGCCGAAATGGCTTCTGACAAGGAAAATTTCAGCCCCAATTCTACCGCTATGGTAACCATCCCCAAGGCTTGGCGCCGGAGCCCGTAGGGATCCTGTGAGCCACTGGGAATAAGGCCACAAGCAAAACAACCCAATAAAGTATCTAACCGGTCAGCCAGGCCTACCACCATACCGGTAAGGGCTTCCGGTACCCGGTCTCCAGAAAAACGAGGCCAATAATGCTGCCTTATCCCTTCACAAACCTCCCTTTCCTCACCATCTTCCGCTGCGTAGTAATATCCCATAATGCCCTGGAGTTCTGGAAACTCATAAACCATACTAGTAACTAAATCGGCTTTGGCCAGCTCAGCAGTACGTTCTATGTAAGGATAGATTTTATCCGGCAGGTCCAAAACCCGGGCCAAGTATAAAGAAAGGTGCTTTATCCGCCGGGTCTTGTCCCACATGGTACCTAAGTTTTCCTGGAAAAGTATCTCTTTAAGCTTGGGCACTTTACTGGCCAGAGTGGTTTTACGGTCTTCTTGATAAAAGAAAGCAGCATCCGTCAGCCTCGCTTTAAGAACCTTTTCATATCCTGGCCGTATGTTATCGATATAAGTTTCTGTACCGTTGTGGACAGCAATGAAGAGAGGTAAAAGCTTCCCTTGGCCATTTCGTACAGGAAAATAGCGCTGGTGCCCCCGCATGGGTGTGGTAACTACTTCCTCGGGAAGGCTAAGGTATTTTTCTTCTATCCTCCCGATCAAAGCTGTGGGGTATTCTACTAGGAAGGTTATCTCTTCTAGGAGTTCAGGATCCTCTTCTACCCGTCCATTGGCCTTTAAAGCTAAGCTTTGTACCTGCTGCCATATGAGCTGCTTCCGGCGCCGGTGATCTACTATGACGTAAGCTTTCTCTAATATTTGGAAATAATCCCGGGAGGACGGTACAGAGTGTGGCCCCGGAGATAAAAACCGGTGACCGTAAGTAAACCGGTCGGCCTTAAGCCCTGCCCATTCCCAAGGGACAACTTCGCTACCGTAAAGGGCAAGGAGCCATCTCACCGGCCGGATAAAGCGCCACTCCATATCCCCCCAACGCATGGGGCGCGGAAAGTTGAGGCCTTCTACTAATTTGGTCAAGATGCCAGGCAAAGCCTCCAGTGCCGGCCGTCCGGTTTCTTTTTTAACCGCAAATACATAATCCCCTCCGGGCAAAGAACGGATCACCAGTTCTTCTACCGCTACGCCCTGGCTTTGGGCAAAACCCAGGGCCGCCCGGGTAGGTTGGCCTTCGGGAGTAAAAGCCGTCCTTGCGGGAGGGCCCTTTACCTCTTTTACCAGCTCTTCCTGCTCTTCAGCCAGCTCTGTTATATGTAAAGTCAGGCGGCGTGGGGTACCATAGGCTACGAGGTTTTTGTAGCTCAGGCGCTCTTCCTGGAGAAGCTTAGAGGCCAACTCTTCCATTTGCGCCAGCGCCGAAGGTATGACCCGTGCAGGCATTTCTTCCATACCTATTTCCAGAATAAAGTCCCGGGCCACTTTCTACCCCTCCTTGATATCGAGGCTATCTTTAAGGTCCTCCCGGGTACCGGGGACTCCTACCTGTGTTTCTCGTCCGGGAGCCGTCCTGTGAAGTGCCTCTTCCCCTGGTTCAGGGAGCCCCGGAGAACACCTCTTTAGGAGGGGATAACCCAGCCTCTCCCTCTGCTCGAGGTAAGCGGTCGCGCAAAGCCGCGCCAGGTGGCGAACCCTGCTTATGTAGGCCGTCCTCTCTGTAACGCTTATAGCTCCCCGGGCGTCAAGCAAATTAAAGGTGTGAGAGCATTTAAGGACATAGTCATAGGCGGGCTGAACCAACCCTTGTTCGATCACCCGTTTGGCTTCTGCTTCGTAAGCGTTGAACAGTGAAAACAACATGGAAGTGTCGGCCACGGTAAAATTATAGTGAGAATAATCCACCTCTGCCTGGTGGTGAATATCTCCATAGGTGATCCCGTTTACCCACTCGATATCAAAAACGCTATCTACCTGCTGGATGTACATGGCCAGCCGCTCTAGACCATAGGTAATCTCTGCACTTACAGGTTTTAGATCATAACCCCCGCATTGTTGGAAATAAGTAAACTGGGTTATTTCCATGCCATCCAGCCACACCTCCCAGCCCAGCCCCCAAGCACCTAAAGTGGGGGATTCCCAGTTATCCTCTACAAAACGGATATCATGCTCCAGCGGATTTATACCTATGTATTCCAAACTTTTTAGATAAATGTCCTGTACATCCGGCGGAGAAGGTTTAAGTATAACCTGGAACTGGTAGTAGTGCTGGAGACGGTTAGGGTTTTCTCCATACCGGCCATCGGTAGGCCGGCGGGACGGTTCCACGTAAGCCACACGCCAGGGTTCGGGCCCCAGGACGCGCAAGAAAGTAGCTGGGTGCATGGTCCCCGCCCCTTTTTCTAAATCATAGGGTTGCTGAATTACACAGCCTTGGCGGGCCCAAAACTCTTGAAGGGCAAGGATCAGCTCCTGAAAATTCACCTGGTTCCGGCACTCCTTCAAAGCGTATATCGTTCTCCTACATAAAAAACCCGCCCCACCCAGGGACGGGAGCCTTCCTCCGTTTGATAATTTACCAAAGGAGGTGGAGATTGTCAACTTCTATTCATTTTTCATTTCTGTATCCCCTAAATTGAGGGTGTGCTCTTCTACTTGGCCACCCGGGCGTTCTATTTCTAGGGTATAACGGTTAAACAACGCAGCCACTGTACTGATCCCGGCCAGGATAGCTAACTCCGTGCTAGCCAAGATTCCCAAAACACCCAAAGCCCCTGCTGTGGCCGGTATCTCGGCTACTGTTTTTCCGTCTTTTTTGATTTTAATTTTAGTAGCCTGGCCTTTTTGTAATATATCTTTAATCCGCGCCAAAATTTTACTGCTCCACGTCTCTATCTGTTCAACTACTTCGGATTTTTTCCCCTCCTCGTATCTGATAAGGGCTTCGATAACATCTCCTCCCGCTTCGTCTAGGGCTTTCTTAGCTTCACGATAGGTCAACCCCAAACGTTTCCGGAGGATATCAATTTTGTCTAATTCCGTACTCATAGGCATCCCCCTCAAAGGTGGAGTAATATCCGCGATTTTAACTTCTTTTCTAGATAGTATTCCAAATAGGCAGGTAAAACTTCCTCTAGTTCTCCCCTACACCGGGTGGAAAGTTTTAAACGGTGAAGGTTTTCTCCCCTCAATTTAGTTAAATGTTCCCAGGTTCTAAGGCTCTCCTGGGAAAGATAATATTCTGGACTATAACGTCCCCGGCAGGAAGCACACAGAGCTCCTCCTGCCACCGGAGATACTGCCACCGTTCCTTGCCAACTTAAAGCTCCCCCACAAACAGCACAAGAACTTAACCGGGGAGCCAGTCCGAGTAGCCTTAAGGTTTTAACTTCAAAAGCTCGAGCTATAAGAAAAGGTTCCTCTACACTAAGAAGGGATAAACTGTCTTTAAGGAGCTTAAACATACCATAACTAGGTTGTCCAGACACTGTAGCTGCTTCAGCTATCTCTGTTAAATAACATGCGGTCAGAAGTCTTCCCAGGTTTTCCCTTACAGGACCAAAAAAATCCTCTACCTGGCACTGGGTAACTGTGGCCAAGCTTTTACCTTCATAAAGAAGAAAACGGGCCAAACATAGCCGTTGGGTACCGCTGCGCAGGCTGCTTGTTGTCTTACGTGCCCCTTTGGCTATGGCGGCTATTTTCCCCCTGCTCGGAGTTAAAATATTCAATATCCGGTCGTTATCTTGAAAATCTTGAGTGGATAAGACTATACCTCTCACCTGATAAAGCTTACCCATACTAAACTGTAATAGAGCTGGGCTGCTCTATAAAAACCTCCCCTTGACTCTTCTGCTCGCAAATCTTTAATTCGTATGCTAATTGGCGTTTATACAACAAGTAAATCCCTATATGGCCTGTTGCGGCAAAAATTTGCCATAAAGCATCGCTGGGTCGCACAGGGGTTTCTCCTCCTCTAAAAAGGCGCCTCTCCCTTATGATTCTCACCTAAAATCCTTCATCTATACTGGTCTTCTTCTGCCAACTTCATAGCCCAGCTGCCTTAAGGCTTTTTCCTCACGGCGCCAATCCTTTTTCACCTTTACCCTCAAATCCAAATAGATTCTATTGCCTAAGAGAGCTTCTATCTCTTGGCGGGCCAGGATTCCAATTTCCTTAAGCATCCGGCCTTCCTTCCCGATAAGGATACCCTTCTGGGAATCCCTCTCTACATAGATAATAGCCGGAACGTAAAGGAGCCCACCAGGCCTTTCCAGCATATCCTCCACTACTACAGCTACCGAATGAGGAACTTCTTCCTCCGTTAAAAGAAGGATTTTTTCTCGAATAAGCTCGGCTATGATAAACTTGGCGGGCTGGTCAGTGACCTGTTCTGGGGGGTAGTACTGTGGCCCTGGAGGAAGATGTTGAATTATCAAGGGTAGCAACTTATCAATATTAGTACCCTGCAAGGCGGAAATGGCTACTATCCCGGCCGGTTCAAACCTATCTTGGAAAAACTGCTGGACCTTAGCGAGCTGCTCCTCAGAAATCAAGTCTATCTTATTTAAAACGAGGATTACAGGTGTAGGAATATCCTTTAAGGAGTGGATTATATAATCTTCCCCTGCACCTGGTTCCACCGCTGCATCTACTACATATACAACTACGTCTACTTCCTTTAAAGTTTGCTGGGCTACCTGGACCATGTATTCCCCTAGACGGTGGCGAGGCTTATGTATGCCTGGGGTATCTAAAAAAACGATCTGGGCCTTTTCGTCTGTATAAACCCCCAGAATCTTGTTACGAGTGGTTTGGGGTTTATCTGATATGATGGCCACCTTGCGGCCCACCAGGGCATTGAGCAAGGTAGATTTACCTGCGTTAGGGCGCCCGATCAACCCAGCGAAACCTGAACGGTAGGAAGGGGTTTCTGGCATAAGCGCTACGTCTCCTTAAAGGCAAAGGTCTCCGGTAAAAGCTCCTTAAGCCTGCGGACGAACAACTTTTGTCCTGGCTGACCAGTAATGATCTCCAAATCTGGCGCGAACTCTACTAATACTTGCCTACAAGCCCCACAAGGGAAACAAGCTGCAAGCTCCCCACCCACTACAGCCAAAGCTACAAATTCCCGCTCACCTTCGGAAATAGCCTTCCATAAGGCTACCCTCTCAGCACATGTGCTTAGCCCGTAAGAAGCATTTTCTATATTGCAGCCTTGGTAAATACGGCCTGAGGCGGCCAGCAGTGCAGCTCCTACTGGAAAACGGGAATAGGGAGCATAAGCCTTCGCTTTCGCCTCGTAAGCTAAATATAAAAGCCTTTCTCTAATTTTATTATACCCCCATTCTTTACCCTAAGTACTGCCCAGAAAATCAGCAAGTATGATTTTCATACCGTGGTGGAGGCGCAGGCGCCATGAGGTACTTGTCAAGGATATTTCTAGTTGGTATCATTGTACCATACCCGTATGGAAAGGTGAAGGGAGAGTAAACAAATGTCGCGCACCTACCCTAGCCAGCCCCTAGTAGGCGTGGGAGCCGTTGTCGTAAAGGAAGAGGAGATCCTTCTCGTACTCCGCGGCCATCCGCCCGCCCAGGGCCTTTGGAGTATCCCCGGCGGTAGGGTAAAACCTGGAGAAACATTAAGCCAAGCTTTACAAAGGGAAATAGCTGAAGAATGTAACATCGTTATAGAAGTTGGGCCACCAATAGCGGTGTTAGATAGCATCTACTTGGATGAACTGGGCAGAGTAAAGTATCATTTTGTTTTGATAGACTTTTGGGCCCGCTACCTTTCAGGGGAACTGAAACCTGCTTCCGATGTGGCTGAAGCACGCTGGATATCTCCTAAAGAAATTAGCAAGTACGAACTTACCTCTGGAACCCTGGATCTCCTCCAACATTTGGGGCTCCTGTCGGGTCGCCCCTTGGATAAACCTCCCGGCCTTTTCTACCGCAGTATATGGCATAAGGAGCATAGCCGCTCCTTTTAGCCCGCCCAAAAGGCTGCGGCTTCAATTAAATACCTGGAGAAACTTGGGTAAAAAAATTAGGATACCGATTGCCACAGCTCCTAACGCAGTAATCAACACAGCTCCTGCGGCCACATCTTTGGCCTTCTGAGCCAAGGGATGGTAATGAGGGCAGGATAGATTTACAGCCAGCTCCAAGGCTGTATTAAAAGTTTCCGCTGCAAGTACGAAGGCTACAGTCAGAATTAAGATGCCCCATTCCCAACCCTCTAGCTGAAAAAAGTAACCTAAAAAAAATACAACTACAGCCGCTGTTAAATGGATGCTCATGTTAATTTGGGTACGCAAAGTATACAGAAGGCCAGCCAGGGCTGCCCTGAATTTTTTAATCATCCCTTTATTCCCACCCTGTTTAACACTTCTTCCTGCCGCCGGAACATTATCTTTTCTGTTTCCGGGGTATCGTGATCGTAACCTAAAAGATGCAAAAAACCGTGTACAACCAGTATCCCTATTTCTTTCTCTAAGGAATGGCCGTAAATTTTAGCCTGGCGCAGGGCAGTATCTAGTGAAATAAAAATATCTCCTAGGAGTAGCTCCCCTTCTTCTTGAATTTCGGGTTCTCCGGGAACTTTCTCCTGGAGGGCAAAGGAAAGGACATCGGTAGGAGCATCTATACCGCGGAAGTCGCGGCTTAAGCGGCGCATCTCCTCATCATTCACCAAAGTCAAGCTCACTTCTGCCTTTTCGGGGACCCCCTCAAGCTTGGCCGCCTCCTCAAGGATCCTCCTTATCATCCTTTCTAAATCAGGATCTAGCTCCCTATCCAACTGATTGTTTATGAAGCACTCCATTGCGGCCCTTTCTCCTTTCCATCTCTCGCAGGACAACCTCTGGATATTCTACCCGGGAATGATAGATACCATTTAATACCTTTAAAAAGGCATCTCCTATTAAAGCGAGATCCCGGAAAGTTAAGTCGCTATTTTCTAACTGGCCATCTTCTAATTTTTCTTTTATAATCTTGCGCACAAAACCTTCCATACGGTTCGGTGTAATCTTAGGTAACGAACGTATCCCGGCCTCCACACTATCGGCCAGCATAACAATGGCTGCCTCTTTAGTCTGCGGTTTGGGCGTCTCGTAGCGAAATTCTTCTTCATCTACCTCTAGGCCCCGGCTCTTTTCGCAAGCTTTATGGTAAAAGAAGGACATAAGGGTTGTCCCGTGATGCTGAGCGATGATATCCTGCACTACAGAGGGAAGCCCAAACTCACGGGCTAGCTCCAATCCGTCCTTAACATGACAGGAGATGATCAAGCTGCTCAAGGAGGGGGACAATTTATCATGAGGGTTCTCTATCCCCACTTGGTTTTCAATAAAAAAGTAGGGGCGTTTAAGCTTCCCGATATCATGATAATAAGCACCGATACGGGCCAGCAAGGAATCCGCCCCTATGGCATCGGCTGCCGCTTCGGCCAGATTGGCTACTAGTAAGCTGTGGTGGTAAGTGCCCGGTGCTTCCAATAAAAGTCTCTTTAAAAGGGGATGGTTAGGGTTAGATAGTTCAAGGAGCTTCACTGCAGTAGTAATACCGAAGGTGTTCTCCAAAAAGGGTAGAAAACCGATGGTTAAAACTGCAGAAAGTACCCCGTTGGCCAAGGCCAGCCCTAAACCTAAGCTTATCTCCAGTAAAGAGTGTTCTAAAAGCAAACCTAAAGCCAGCACGGCTAACATATTAGCCAAAGTAAGGAAAAGGCTGGACCGCGCTAAGCTCGATCTTTGGTCCAGATGATTTACGCAGTATACCCCTGTCAACCCGCTCACGATTCCGGTTGCTACTGTATGGAAATAACTTCCTGCTAAGATCCCCGCCTCCAGAGCCAAAAAAACCGTAAAAACTGAAGCCACCTGAGCATCAAGAAGGATGGCTGTAAGCATCGAACCTGCGGCCACAGGAATTAGATACCCTATTACCCTGGATATTTCCGGGGAGTTCCCCAAACTTATAGCAGTAACTCCTCGAGAAAAAATAAGAAAGACAACCCACAAGAGCCCCAAAAGCAGAAGGAGGTGATCATCGTTATAGATCTGTTTTTTAAAGGTGCGCAAATAAAAAAGCATAAGAAGCACTAAAACCCCTTGGAGCAAACTTAAGCCCATCAAGCCTCTCCAAGGTGTCTCAGGGCGCAACAGACCCAGTTTCTGCAAAGCTTCTATATCTTCCTCGGTGACTATCTCCCCATCACCTACAATTTTTTCTCCCTGACGGATGGTCACCTGTACAGGAGCTACTTCAGCCCGGGCCTTTTCCCGGCGCTGTAAAGTGGCAGCGACATCATATACCAAGGTGGGTTTAAGCTCCAGTTTCCGGATTATAGCAGCCAGGAAGGGCTTATATTGAGCTTCTATATTTAACGCCCCTATCTCGGCGAGCATTTTTTCTCGTGTATTTTCTAGAGCTTCTTGGGTTATGGCTCCCTGCATATCCCGGCGTATAACCTGGATAATTTGTTCTTCTAGATTGTTTAAGGTATTCTGATCAGCCGAAGCTAAAGCCTTCCTGGTAGAGCTATCCACCTCCCAACCTGACAGAACATCTGCCAGTTTCTCCTCCTTGACCTTCACTTCTGAAGTTTGAAGAAGTATCTGCCGCACATTTTGAAAAAGAACCCGCACCTCTTCTACTAGCTTCTCCGTAACTGTATTGTCGATTCTATAAACAGGCTCTACCTTACGTTCTGCTTCTTCGCGAGCCCGGGCGGTTAATACCTCACTTTCATAAACGATACCCTGCGGAGCTTTAATATCCCTAGGGCTAGGTTGACCCACTTTAAGATCCAGCTTCTGGGGCAAAAAGTCCACAGCAATAATAGCTACAGCCAGGAAAAATAAAATCCCTCCCCACAGGGCTCGCCTCTTCGACAGCCCTATTTTCCCTCCACGGGCCCATAATGAGCGTAGCTGGCCTACAAGCCATTGCCACGCCAAGCCCGTTCACTCCTTTCATAGGCCTTAATAATTTTCTGCACTAGAGGGTGCCGTACTACGTCAGCCTCGGTTAAATATTCAAAGGCTATGCCTTCTATACCTTGAAGAATGCGCTGGGCCTCTACCAGACCAGAAGTTACGTCACGGGGTAAATCTATCTGCGTAATATCTCCAGTAATCACCGCACGGGACCCGAAACCAAGGCGTGTTAAGAACATCTTCATCTGTTCTGAAGTGGTATTCTGAGCCTCATCTAAAATTATAAAAGCATCATCCAAAGTACGGCCCCGCATGTAAGCCAGGGGCGCTATTTCTATAATATTCTTTTCCATATATTTCTGTGCCGTTTCCATCCCCAATACATCGTATAATCCATCGTAAAGGGGGCGAAGGTAAGGGTTAACCTTTTCTTGTAGGTCGCCAGGTAAAAAGCCCAACTTCTCGCCCGCCTCCACAGCCGGCCGGGCCAATATTATTCTTTCCACACTGCGGGAACGCAAAGCGCAAACCGCCATAACCACTGCTAGATAAGTCTTACCTGTCCCCGCAGGGCCTATACCGAATACTATATCGTGCTGGCGTATAGCTTGGACATAACGTAATTGCCCTAAAGTTTTGGGACGGATCTGTTTTCCCCGGGGTGTTATATAAAGCACTTCCCCCAGCGCTTCGGCCAGGTCGGGGGACGAGGTATCTTTCCTCTTTTTTCGCCGGCGTACTTGATCCCACGCATAGTTGATGGTATTGGTATTAATAGTGGAGCCTATCCTTACCAAGCCCAGGAGCTGATGAAAAAGCTCCTCCAGTTCCTCCACTTCCTGCCTTTCTCCCGAAATATACACTTCATTACCCCTGGCTACGATACGAGCACCTGCGTGGCTTTCAATATATTTTAGATTTTCATCATGGAGGCCAAAGAGGTTGGCCGCTTCCCCGTTATTACCCACAATTACTTTAACCTCGAGATGTTCGGTCAAACTTAATAATCAACCTCCCCTTATATACTTGTGCGACAATTTATTATACTCCATTCTCTGAGGAGAGTAAAGCCGGATGTTCAGTTGCCAGCCTGACTTGGAGGCTCCTTGAGGTTGATTATCTGCCCTATGTCTTCTTCAACCTCTAGAAGGACTTTAACCCGTACCAGGCCAGGCTCCTCCGTGATCCCTGTAATCCTCTCACCTAAAACCTTAGCCCGGTCTGGAAGGCCTTGCCGCAAGGCTAAAAGGGCCTCTTCTTTAGCCCTGTTTATCGCCTCTTCCCGGCTTAACCATCTCCGCTCCACCGAGGTTTCAAAATAAGTCACAATAATCAGTTCGACAGGAAAGGTAAAACTCCTCCACGCAGGAAGTCTAATAACTTTATCTTCCCGCCGGAAACTCGTATAAGGCGGCTCTGGCGAACCCTTGAGAACATATTCCCGGTCAGGGGCGCGCAATATAAGGGAAGTGCTGTGCTGGCCGGTAAGGGTTTCCTTGATCTCTTCCCTAGGGAACTGTCCTTCTGCCTCGTACCAGACCCGCGCTCTGACGATTCCTCGAGCCCGTACTAACCGGGGTAAAATAGGAGGTTCAGGTTGCCCTTCCTGCCCGGGAGGCTTCTCTTGCTGAAGGGGTAAAATGAGGCCGGAAATGAGGATATCCCCCTGGCGCACAGTATCGCCTGCCTTAACCCGGGGCTGCCCCGCTAGGACAAGGATTTCAGATATTATCCCATTTTTAGCAGCTACTATATGTGCCGGTGTAGATCCGCCCTCTTCCGGTGAAGGAAAAAGTTTTTCTACTACTTCGATACATGCTCTGGTGCCTTGGAAGCTTACTCCCACCCAGGCCAGTTCCGGCACTCTAATGAGGATCTCATGCTCCAGGGCACGCACATCAAGATTCCCCTTCCAAGCGCCTGCCCTTAACCCTACTTCCGCCGCTATGGCCTTTAACAGGTTGGGATCTACCTTCTTTAGCTCTCCTCGCGGTAGCACGTCCACTGCCCAGACAAAATTAGAAAGAAATAAAAGCGCTAACAGAAAAAAAATAGCCCCCGCTAAAAAGGTCTTCCGCGTTCTAACACGCTGCCACCAAAAGATAGGTCCCCGCTTGTCCAGAAGGCGGACATGGCAGCGGGTTTTTCTGGCTACCGGGCGGAGCCGCGCAAAAGAAGCTACCGGTATCTTAGCCCTAAATTTAGGCCCCGGACCCTGTATTATATCCCAAAAAATAAGGCCCTGGTGCAAAGCAGCATTCAAGAATTCTTCCCGGTTGTTCCCTTCTACCTCAATAACCACGTAGTTCTTAAAAAAAGCTTGCCAATCCCGTTCCCTCACCAGCCTCTCCCTCCGGTTAATACGTACTTCCCAAAAACCTTATCGACTTTATACTTCCTTCTACAGCAATGACGTCAGAACGGAGAACCTTAAGCTTTAAATCCTTCCCCCTTATCTCCAATTGGCCTAAGGTTACATTTACCCGTAACAGTTCGCTTTCATAAATAACTACTCCTCGGTGGTTTTCTAGTAGTAAACGGGTATCTCCAATTAAAGTTAGGCGGGGCCAATCACAAACCGCTTCCTGGGGCAGATCTAAGAAGCTTGCCATGTGGTCTTTGGCCTTTACAGCCTCTGCCGTCTCCCAAACCTTCCTTTGTCGCTTCGGCATAATTAAATCCGCCCCCTCTTACTCAATCTATGCCCTTCGTTTTGGAAAAAGACCCCTTTTAAGGCCCTGTAAAAAATAAAAAAGGTAATAAAAAAGCCCGGACATATTACCGGGCCTTCATCCTTAAAAATTTATTATTTAAAAGCAGCCGCCTTACCGGCCAGTATAAGAGAAAATATATTATTCATAACAGGGGAGGAAGGCAAGGCTCAAAAAATTTAACGCCACCGCCGCTTCTTGGCAGCCTGAGCCTTCTTCTTCCGCCTTACACTGGGCTTTTCGTAATGCTCGCGCTTGCGCATCTCTGCCATCAGTCCAGCCTTCTGGCAAAGGCGCTTGAAACGTCTCAGAGCGCTATCCAGGCTCTCATCTTTTCCCACGCGTACTTCGCTCATCCTACTGTCTCCCTCCCCTCGTAACCGGTGGCAACTGCTGTACTTGCTTATATGTATTCCACACTTTACGGTTGTTTTCCTTTTAAAACTAATATATTTTTATATCATCCGGATGGCGAATTGGGGGCAAACTTCGGTACAGTAACCGCAAAGTATGCACTTTTCAGGATCAATCCAAGCCTTACCCTGGGACAGGGTAATGGCCTCGCTAGCGCACGCTTTTAGGCAAGCTCCATCTCCTATGCATACCGTTTCCACTACGGCAAAACGCTTGCTCAAACTTAAAGGCTCACCAGGATCTTCACCGCTAAAGTAGCGGAGATTGTACTCCACCTCCTCCTCACTCAGCATTCCCACTGCTATAGAGGCTATACCCGGTATTTTCCTGGCAAATTCCATGGCCTCCCGGTACTGGTGAATCAGATTGCCTCCGGCCAAAACCTTCATCAAGTATATACCTTTCCCCTTAGCCGCGGCCTCTTTTATAGCTGTCAGCATTTCCTCACGGTTTCCGTGCAAAAGGCCCATCCCTTTGATATTAATGAGGGGGAAGATTACATCTATCTCTTCTCGATTAGCCGCTTCTCGTACCGCCACCACCGAATGGGTAGATATGCCCACCGCACTTATAATTCCCTTCTCCTTAGCCTCAAGCAAATATTGTAATGCTCCAGCCCTTTCGGTAAAGACCTTTTCCGTAGCCCGGGCGGCATGGAGGTGGAAAATATGGATATGATCTAAGTCCAACTGGCTCAAGGCTTCTTCTACGGCCCTCTTCATACCCTCGTAATCTTCGGCTGTAGATTTGCTAGCTATTACTACTTCCCGGCCGTATCCCTTAATAGCTCTACGGATAGGCTCGTAGGTCTCATAAATCTGAGCTGTGTCTATAAAATTTACTCCTCCTTCCAGGGCCCGGCGGATGAGGGTTTCGCAGGTAGCTACATCCAGGTTCTTTTGGCGTGGCCCCATGGGTAAGGCACCAAAACATAACTCAGAAACCGTAAGGCCTGTACGTCCTAAAGGACGATATTCCATTTTAAAATGTGACCTCCCTTGGGTTTTAATCCCTTAACATAAATTTCTCATCTGCCGCCCGCCCAGGAGGTGATAATGGAGGTGATAGATCACCTGGCCTCCTTCTTGCTTACAATTGTTGACTAAGCGAAAACCCCGGTCAGCCAAGCCCTGTTCCCGGGCCACTTTGACAGCCACAAGGTGCAGGTGCCCGATAAGTTCTGCATCCTCTTCGGTTATGGCCGTAAGGTCGGGGATATGCTTACGGGGGATAATAAGTATATGTACGGGAGCAACAGGGCGTATGTCTTTGAAGGCCACCACCCGTTCATCTTGATAAACCATCTCTGAAGGGAGCTCTCCCGCAGCTATTTTACAAAAAATGCAATCGGACATCTATTATTTTTCCTCCTCTCATAAAGTAATCAAGGCTCAAACCATGTTTATTTTCGATTTATCTTTTAGAAAATCCTGCCTCCCTAAGAACAAAGTTGCCCCCAAAGCCTACCTTTCCGGTATTCCAATATCTTCACCGGAACCAACCGGCCCGTTAAGGGCTCCGAGGCGGAGAAAGATACCAGTAAATAATTCTCAGTATGACCCTCAAAGAAACCAGGGCTTTCAGGCATCTCCTCTTCCACCAATGTTTCTAAAGTTTCCCCTACGAATCCTTTAGCGTACTCCTCGGCAAGCTCACGGGCCAAAGCCAAAAGCCTATCTACCCTTTCCTTTTTGACTTCAGCAGGTACTTGTTCGGGCATCAAAGCTGCAGGAGTATGGGCCCGGGGCGAATAAGGAAAGACATGCACACGTGCGAACCCAACTTCTTTAACTATTTCTAGGGTATGCTGGAAATGTTCTTCTTTTTCCCCCGGAAACCCTACTATAATATCTGTAGTAATGGCGGCCCGGGGGCGACCTTGTCGCAGGCTGGAGATCAGATCTAGGTACTGCTTAACGGTGTACCGCCGGCCCATACGCCTTAAGATCCAGTCATCGCCGCTCTGTAAAGGTATATGATAATGTGAGCAGATCTTTTCTGAACCCGTTAAAATAGCAATAAGCCCTGGTGTAAAATCAGGGGGATCTACGGAGCTAACCCGCACCCGTCCCAGTCCAGGAATGGCCACCACAAGTTTTAAAAGCCCCTCAAGATCTATATCTCCTCGCTCCCGGCCGTAAGCTCCTACATGGACGCCTGTAAGGACTATCTCCTGATATCCAGCAGCTACTAGCTCTCTAATCTCAGCGATAATGGCTTCGGGCGCCCGGCTGCGTAAAGGCCCCCGGGCATAGGGTACGATACAGTATGTGCAAAATTCCTCGCACCCTTCCTGGATCTTAACAAAAGCACGGGAGCGGGAAGTCTGAAGGAGGGGCAATTCCTCAAAGGGCTCGCCTTTTTCATGCGGGCTTACAGCATTTATGGTCCGACCAGTTCGCCGGGCTTCTTCCACAAGCTCTACCAGCCGGCCACGGTCCCGGGTGCCTACTACTACATCCACACCAGGTATCTTTAAAACTTCTTCCGGCGCAACCTGGGAATAACAACCCGTTACCGCCACTATGGCCTCCGGATTTTGCCGGGTGGCCCGGCGAATTAATTTGCGGGACTTGCGATCGCTTAAGTGGGTAACGGTACAGGTATGGATGACATACACATCAGCACTCTCTTCAAAGGGCACTATTTCATACCCGGCCTGTTGGAACATACCTTTAAGGGCTTCTAATTCGTTTTGGTTGACTTTACACCCCAAGCTGGTAAGGGCCACCCGCCGGGAAGCCATGGTTTCACCTCCCCAAGTCCCCCAATTCATACATGACAATGGCGAGGCAGGTCAAACCTGCTGTCTCTGTACGCAAAATCCGCGGGCCTAAATGTACCGGTATTCCCCCCGCCTTACAGGCAAAATCTACCTCCTCTTCGCTCAACCCTCCTTCTGGTCCCACTATCAAAGCTACAGGTTGGCTGGGAGATGCCCTGCCCAACACCTCCTTAAGGCCCCGGCTCCTTTCCCCTTCCCAAAGAATCAGAAGCAAAGTCTCCGCAGTAAACGCCTCCAGGGCTTCTTCTAATGTCCGGGGGGGCTCCACTGCTGGTATGTGGCCGCGCCGGCTCTGCTGCGCTGCCGCCCGGGCCACCCTCTGCCACCGCTTTTGTTTACGCAGGGCGGTTTCTTCATCCAGGCGAACTATTACCCTCTCTGTTAAAAGGGGAATTATCCGCTTCACCCCTAATTCTGTGCATTTTTCTATAATTAAATCCATCTTATCTCCTTTAGGCAACCCCTGCAGTAAAGTAACCGTCAAGGGCGGCTCTACTGAAGGTAGGTTTTCCAAAAGCTCAGCCTCTACTTCTCCTTCCAAGACGGCAGTGACCCTCCCCTTAAATAAACCTCCATGTTCATCGGCCACGGTAATCTCTTCTCCGACTTTAAGGCGCAGAACCCGAGCAGCATGATGTCCGGTTTCTCCGGTTAGCATCACTCTGGTACCTTTAGAATGCTGGCCAGGTATAAAAAAATGGTGGGCCACTCCGCCTCACCCTTTCTTTGCTGCTAAGGTTACCCAGTCGCCTTGGGCGTCCTGTTTTATCAAGTAAAAGCCGTAATTTTCAAGGGCCGAAAGCATTTTATCCTTGTGCAAGGCTAGGATACCGCCTAAGATAACATAACCCCCAGGCTTTAAAATACCCATAGCCTGAGGAATAAGCCTTAGGAGTACGCTGGCTACAATGTTAGCTACTATCAAGTTGGCTTCCTTTGTAAACCCGTGGAGCAGGTCTCCCTCTTCTACACGTACTATATCCTCCACCCGATTCCTTTCTATATTTTCTTTAGCGACTCGCAAGGCTACCGGATCGCTATCTACGGCTACGACTTCAGCAGCCCCTAACAAAGCAGCAGCAATAGCCAAAATACCGGAACCTGTACCTACATCATAAACTACAAACCCAGGCTTTAAGAATTCTTCCAGGAACTTAAGGGCCATAATGGTTGTGGGATGGGTACCTGTTCCGAAAGCCATTCCCGGATCCAGTTCAATTATTATTTCTCCTGGCCGGGCAGAATACTCATCCCAGCTCGGCTTTACCACCAGGCGCTCGGTTACCTTGGTGGGTTTATAATACGCTTTCCAGGAGCTAGCCCAATCTTCTTCCTCTATCCACCGGGTAGAAAACAGGGCATAGAACTCGGGAAAAAAGTGCTTAAGTTTTTTTACCCCCTCTTTAAGCTTTTCAAACCGGAAGTTCAGCAAAGGGCCCTCCGGAAGATAACCCCGTAAAGCAACTTGTTCATCATTGTCTTCCTCTATAATTAACCCCTGGGCGCCTGCCTCATAAAATAGATAGGCCACCGCTTCTGCAGCGCATCTCTGGGTAGTAACAGTTATCTCTTGCCACTTCATAAAGTCCTTATCATCCCATAAAAGCATCTCTTACTTTTCTAAAAAAACCTTTGTCCTGATCTTTTTCCCGCTCAGAAGGCTCCCACCCGTAGGAGCGGGCAAACTCCCTTAAAATCTCCTTCTGTTTTTCAGTAAGGTTCCTAGGAGTAAGCACCCGCACTACCACATGCTGGTCACCCCGGCCGATCCCGTTCAAGCGAGGTATCCCTTTCCCCTTTAACCGGAAGGAGGTACCGCTCTGGGTCCCCTCGGGTATTTTTAGCCGCACTTTGCCATCAAGTGTAGGAACCTCAATTTCATCGCCCAGGGCTGCTTGAACCATAGAAACGGGTATTTCGCAAATTACATCAAAACCTTCCCGCCGGAATATAGGATGGGGGCGAACGTTTATATACACATACAGGTCGCCCGGCGGGCCACCACGCTCTCCCGCCTCACCCTCTCCTGCCAGGCGCAGGCGTGCTCCCGTATCCACTCCCGGAGGTATCTTGACTTTAATTTTCCTTGTCCGCTGCACTTGCCCACGGCCGCGGCAGGTTTTACACGGGCTAGTGATAATAGTACCCGTTCCATGGCACTGGGGGCAGGTCCGTATAGACTGAAAGTGGCCTAAAGGAGTACGCTGGGAATACCGCACCTGCCCCGTACCACGGCAGGTAGGACAATCTACAGGATAAGTCCCTGGCGCGGCCCCGGAACCGCCGCAGTCCGGGCATCTCTCCAGCCGGGGTACCCCCACTTCCTTCTCCGTCCCGAAGGCGGCCTCCTCAAAGGAAATATCTAAATCCACCCGCACATCGGCGCCCCGCTGGGGTCCGGCCCGGCGCCGGGTTCCAAAGGGGTCTCCAAAAAACATATCAAACAAGTCGCCGAAAGTTCCGAAGTCGGCAGAAGCCGTGCCAAAGTCGAAACCGCCGAAATCGGGACCCGGCCCGGCGCCTTCTGTACCCAAGCCCGCATGGCCGAATTGATCGTACCGGGCCCTCTTTTCCGGGTCGCTTAAAACCTCGTAAGCTTCCTGGACTTCTTTGAACTTCTCTTCCGCCTCTTTGTTGCCCGGGTTAAGATCAGGGTGGTACTGGCGTGCCAGCCGACGGTAAGCCTTTTTTATCTCCTCCGGAGAAGCATCCCGGCTGACACCCAGGACCTCGTAGTAGTCTCGCTTGGGCATAACCCATCACCGATCTTTATTTCTTATCGTCATCCATCACTTTATACTCAGCATCCACTACGTTATCACGACCTGAAGAAGGCCCTTCGGTACCCGTGGCCTGCCAGGCCTGGCCAGCAGTTTGCTGGCCGGTCTGCTGGTACACTTTGGTGGTCAGGGCGAAAACAGCCTGGGATAGCGCCTCCATCTTTTCTTTTATCTTAGCTATATCCTTGCCACCCAGGGCATCCTGTAGTTCTTTCTTGGCCTGCTCGATCCTTTCGACATCGCTTTTATCGGCTTTTTCTTTGAACTCTTTAAGGGTGCGTTCGGCCTGGTAAATGAGGGAATCCGCCTGATTTCTAGTTTCCGCCTCTTCCTTGCGCCGGCGGTCAGCCTCGGCATACATTTCGGCTTCCTTGATCATGCGCTGTATCTCTTCTTCGGTCAGGCCGCTTGAAGATTTAATAGTAATGGCCTGCTGTTTACCAGTGGCCAAGTCCCTGGCTGATACGTGTACGATACCGTTGGCATCGATATCAAACTTAACCTCGATCTGGGGCACTCCTCGCGGCGCAGGCGGGATACCGGTAAGCTGGAAGCGGCCCAAGCTCTTGTTGTCTGCCGCCATGGGGCGCTCGCCCTGGAGAACGTGGATCTCGACCGTAGTCTGGTTGTCAGCCGCGGTAGTAAAGATCTGGCTCTTAGAAGTAGGAATAGTGGTATTACGCTCGATGATCTTGGTAAAGACGCCCCCCAAGGTCTCTACGCCCAGGGACAGCGGCGTTACATCCAGCAGCAATATATCCTTGACCTCTCCAGCCAGTACGGCCCCTTGAATGGCCGCCCCCATGGCCACACACTCGTCCGGGTTAATGCCTTTATGAGGCTCTTTACCTAACACCCTGCGCACTGTTTCCTGTACTAAAGGTACCCTGGTGGAGCCGCCTACCAGCAGGACTTTATCTATATCTTCAGGTTTTAGGCCTGCATCGGCCAAGGCCTGCTGTATAGGCTCCACTGTCTTTTCTACCAAGTCAGCGATGAGTTCTTCAAACTTGGCCCGTGTTAAAGTAACGTCCAGGTGCACCGGGCCGCTAGGGGTTACCGCAATAAAGGGAAGATTGATGTTGGTGCTGGTAACACTAGAAAGCTCTATTTTGGCCCTTTCGGCCGCTTCCTTAAGCCGCTGCATGGCCATACGGTCCTGCCTGAGATCTACGCCGTACTCCCGGCGGCAAATATCGATAAGCCAGTTCATTATCCTCTCGTCGAAATCGTCCCCGCCCAGACGGTTGTTACCGCTGGTGGCTTTAACTTCAAAGACGCCATCTCCCAGCTCCAAAATGGACACATCAAAGGTACCGCCACCTAGATCGTACACCAGGATGGTCTGATCCTCGCCCTTATCTAATCCATAGGCTAAAGAAGCAGCCGTAGGCTCATTTATAATACGCAGAACCTCTAAACCTGCGATACGTCCGGCATCCCTTGTAGCCTGCCGCTGGCTATCCGTAAAGTAAGCCGGAACCGTGATGACGGCCTGGGTGATCTTCTCGCCTAAGTAAGCCTCGGCATCGGCCTTGAGCTTCTGGAGGATCATAGCTGAGATTTCCTGGGGAGTGTACTCTTTATCATCTATCCTTACTTTATAATTGGTTCCCATGTGCCGCTTAATGGAAATGATAGTGCGCTCGGGATTGGTGATGGCCTGGCGCTTAGCGGCTAGGCCTACCAGGCGTTCACCATCCTTAGTAAAGGCTACTACAGAAGGGGTGGTCCTACCCCCTTCGGCGTTGGGTATTACAACAGCTTCACCGCCTTCCATTATGGCCATACAAGAGTTGGTAGTTCCGAGATCGATTCCTAAAACTTTGCCTTTCTTAGCCATACCTCAAAACACCTCCTGGAGAGGCTTTGTAAGGATTTGTTAAGAATAGTTTTCCTTGGGTAAGACTAGTTCTCTTGAGTTTCTAGGTTGCACGATTGGTCCCCACGTTCTTCTTGGGCTTTTGTTTCTTCCAGATTTACTTTTTCAGATTTTACCTGGTCAGTTTCTTTTTCCCTTTTATCTTCTGGGGCAGAGGTAGCCTCCGGCGGAGGAGCGGGAGGAACAGCTACCTTCACCAGGGCAGGCCGTAAAAGCTTTCCCCTCAAAAGATACCCCTTCCGGAGTTCTGCGGTAACCGTATTATACTGGCTGGCTTCCGAAGCCTCCTCTGTAGCCACAGCCTCGTGATGATAAGGGTCAAAGGGTCGGCCTGTTGCCTCTATAGGGGTAAGTCCCTCCCGGCTCAAAACTTCTAGCAACTGGCGCCAAACCATTTCTACTCCAGACACAAAAGCTTCCTTTTCTCCCCCTGTTTTAGCTGCTGCTAAAGCCAGCTCTAGATTATCTAACACGGGAAGCAACTCTTTGATAAGGCTTGCCGTTGCCGTCTCCTTCATCTCTTGCTGTTCCCGCCGGACACGCTTGCGATAGTTATCGAAGTCAGCGTGCAAGCGTATGAGCTGGGAACGTAGGGATTCTACTTCTTCTTTTAGTGCGGCTATCTCTTCCTCCCGGGTATCCTTCTCCTCCTCTACTTTACCTTTTTCCCCTTCCACGGTTACTTTACCTTTTTCTGCTTCTATGGTTGGAACCTCCGCAGCTTTTTCGTTACTGGAAGCGGAAACCTCCTCTGGAGCTTCTGTAGGCTGGCCTACTTCTTTCCCTTCAGGTTCTAACTTTACCTCCTGAGCTACTTCTTTTTTTATCTCTTGTTCTACTTCTTCAAATTTAACCTTTTTAACCTTGGGCTCTTCGCAAACCATATTAAGCCTTTCCTCCATTCCCTTTCGGAAAAAAGGCCAGCGCCATTATATGCACCGGCCTCTAGAATTCTTTGTTAAAAATTCCCCTAAAAATTTATCCGCAAAGCTTTTCTAAGGCTCGAGAAAGATTTTGGGCTACGTATTCTAAAATAGAGATTGTCCGGGAATAATCCATACGTGTGGGACCTAAAACCCCTACATTACCGATAACCTCGCCGTTTATTTCATAAGTAACGGTTAAAACACTGCATTTACTTATACCTTGGTATTTATTTTCCCGGCCGATTCTAATGGTTAACCCGGCCGGCGGCCCTTGGGCAAAAAGTTCTCGCAGGGTATCCGCCTGCCCCAGGATAGACAGTAAACCTTTCACTTTATTGATATCCCTGAACTCGGGTTGTTCAAAGAGGTTAAAAGTTCCTTCAAGGAAAATCTTTTCTTCTTTTTCCAGCTTCCTTAACCGCTCTAAAAGCTCTATTAACAAAGAGCAGAGTTCCCGGTGCTCGGCCACTAATTCCCTATAGATATCGTTCAGGATGCTAGGCTTAAGCTCCTCTAGAATTATCCCTTGAAGGCGCTGGTTTAAAAGCCGCGAGACCCGCTCTAGCTCAAACTGGCTAACCCCACGAGGTACGCTAAAGAAATGATGTTCTACCAGACCGTTGCTGGTAACCACCACCAGTAAGGCCCTGCCAGGGGAAACGTGGAAAAGCTGTACCTGCCTGATATAAGCCCGGCCCTGATAAGGTCCTAACCCTACAGCAGCCAGATTGGTCATCTCTGCCAGGAGGCGGGTGGCCTCAGCCAGTACCTGTTCAATCTCGCCCAGTTTCTGTTCAAACCGGCTCCGGATATAATCTTTTTCGCTCTGCGAAAGCTCCTGCCGTTCCATAAGGCAATCTACATAATACCGGTAGCCCAAATCAGAAGGAACCCGGCCAGCCGAGGTATGGGGTTGCTCGAGTAAACCTAGCTCTTCCAGATCTGCCATTTCATTCCGTATGGTAGCCGGGCTTACTCCCAAATTATAACGCCGGGCAATGGTACGCGAACCTACCGGTTCGCCTGTGGCGATATAATCTAATATTATAGCTTCTAATATCTTCCTCTTTCGTCCCTCCACCCGCACCTGCCTCACCTTTTTCCTCGACTTAGCACTCTAGATTATAGAGTGCTAAAACTTTCATTAACAACATAGCACCGGCTTTTTGATTTGTCAAGCAAATTCGGGGGTTAAACAAAAGCCAAGAAGACTTCATTGGCCAGGGGTAAGCCTTTTTCTGTTATAATCATGCGCCCCCCTCTTATCTCCACCAGGCCCAAGCTAACAAGGCGGTCTATTTCCGGCCCGTATACTGACATAAGCTCTTCCCCAAACCGGTCTTTAAATTCTTTAAGGCTTATCCCTTTGCGCAAGCGCAAGCCTAAAAAAAGGGTTTCTCCCATCTTTTGCTGCTGGTCTAGCTCTTCTTCCTCAGCTACCGGGAGCTGGCCTTCCTCTAAAGATCGGCAGTAATCTTCTATTCCAACCTTATTTTCCCATCTTTTACCCTTCCAGTGGGAAGCGGCAGCCACCCCTAACCCCAGGTAATCCCGATTCTCCCAGTAGCTTAAATTATGGCGGCACTCAAAGCCGGGCCGAGCAAAATTAGAGATTTCGTAGTGTTCGAAGCCCGCTTCCTTAAGCTTCCGGCGGGCTAGCTCGTACATAGATAAGACTTCTTCTTCCCTGGGAAGAAGTAACTCGCCTAGCTTTTGCTTTCTACCCCAAGGAGTATCTAAAGATAGCTCCAAGGCATAAGTAGAGAGATGCTCGGGATAAAGCTTTAAGGCCTGGTTTAGGGTATCTTCCCACTGGGAAAGAGTCTGGCCGGGCAGCCCGTAAATCAGGTCCAGGTTAATATTGCTAAAACCGGCTTCCCGGGCCCAATAGAAAGCCTGGTAGATATCTTCGACCTGGTGTACCCTCCCCATGGCCTTAAGCATTCCATCATCAAAACTCTGGGCTCCCAAGGATAGGCGGTTTACGCCAGCCAGCCGCAAAAGTTTTAGTTTGTTAGGAGTTAAGGTGCCGGGATTGGCTTCTAAAGTGATCTCTGCTTCCTCTTCAATACCAAAAATATTCCGGACCCCTTCAATTATATCCAGCAATTCCTCTCCAGAAAGATAAGAAGGCGTCCCTCCACCTAAGTAAAGGGTGAAAATCTTTCCCGGCCGAAAACGGGCAGCTACCAGCTCACTCTCTTTTAACAAGGCAGCCAAATAACGGCGCACCTGCCCGTGAGGAACCCCGGCGTAGGAAATAAAATCACAATAGTTGCACTTCTTAAGGCAAAAAGGGAGATGGATATAGAGGTGCATTCTAATCTATCCTCAAAACAGCCATAAAAGCTTCCTGAGGTATTTCCACTTTGCCTAGCTTTTTTAGCCTTTTCTTCCCTTCTTTTTGCTTTTCTAAAAGCTTGCGCTTGCGGGTAACGTCGCCACCATAGCACTTAGCCAAGACATTTTTCCGCAAGGCCCGGATGGTCTCCCGGGCAATAACCCGGCTTCCGATGGCTGCCTGTATAGGCACATCGAAGAGCTGCCGGGGGATGAGCTCTTTTAATCTTTCCACCAGGGCCCTACCCCGCTGGTAAGCCCGGTCCCGGTGTACGATCACCGACAGGGCATCTACTACTTCATTATTAATCAGAATATCTAATTTTACCAAGTCAGAGGGACGGTAACCCAGGAATTCATAATCCAGGGAAGCATATCCCCGGGTCCTGGATTTAAGCTGGTCAAAAAAATCATAGATAATCTCCGCCAGGGGTAACTCACAAGTCAGCACTACCCGCTTTTCCGAAAGATACTCCATAGATACAAATTCCCCACGCCTATCCTGGCAAAGCTCCATCACCGGGCCCACGTATTCTGTCGGTAGCATCAAGGTAGCCTTAACATAAGGCTCTTCTATGGTAGCTATACTCCCCGGTGGCGGAAGGCGGGTGGGGTTATCAATATGAAGAACTTCCCCGTTAGTCCGGGTTACCCGGTAAACTACGCTGGGAGCCGTAGTAATAAGTTCCAGCCCGTATTCCCTCTCTAACCGTTCTTGGACAATCTCCATGTGTAAAAGGCCTAGGAAACCGCAGCGGAAGCCGAAACCCAGTGCCGCCGAAGTTTCGGGTTCAAATACTAGTGCTGCATCGTTGAGCTGGAGTTTTTCCAGAGCCTCCTTAAGCTCCTCATATTTCTCCGAATCTACCGGGTAAAGGCCGCAATAAACCATAGGGGTTACGGGCCGGTACCCGGGCAAGGGATGTGCAGCCGGCCTTTCTGCCGAAGTGATGGTATCTCCGACACGGGTATCCCGTACATTTTTGATGCTGGCCGCCAGGTACCCTACTTCCCCGGCCTCCAGAGCCTCCACCGGCCGCGGCTTGGGAGTAAATACTCCTACTTCAGTAACCTCGAATTCCTTACCTGTGGACATCATGCGGATAACCATGCCTTTCGTCAAACGGCCGTTGGCCATCCGCACATAGGGGATGGCTCCGCGGTAAGAATCGAAGTACGAATCGAAAATAAGAGCTTGTAAAGGTGCGTCAGCATCACCTTTCGGCGGCGGAATTCTCTGGACAATGGCTTCTAAGATCTCTTCAACCCCGTATCCAGTCTTAGCTGAGGCAAGAATAGCCTGGCTTCCGTCCAACCCCAAGACCTCTTCCAGCTCGCGACGTACGCGCTCGGGCTCAGCATTGGGAAGATCGATTTTATTAATAACAGGTATGATTTCCAAATTATGCTCTAAGGCCAGGTAAAAATTAGCAAGGGTTTGGGCTTCCACTCCTTGGCTGGCATCCACTACCAGTAAGGCCCCTTCGCAAGCAGCTAAGCTTCTAGAGACTTCATACGTAAAATCTACGTGGCCAGGAGTATCGATTAAATTAAGAATGTATTCTTCTCCATTACGGGCCTGGTAAGTTAGCCGCACGGCCTGAAGTTTAATAGTTATACCCCTTTCGCGCTCCAGCTCCATGGTATCCAGCACCTGGTCTACCATTTCGCGCGGGCTAAGGGCACCGGTATACTCCAGCAAACGATCGGCTAAAGTAGATTTACCATGATCAATATGGGCTATAATACAGAAATTCCGGATACGCTCTTGTCTCGTCAAGGTAACCTAGACCTCCTGGCCCTGATTATAGCAAAAAGCGGGCCCGGCTTAAAGTCGGGCCCTTAATATGCTGGCACATCCTGTTCTGTTTTACCCCTTAGCGAAGCTCTGTGGGGACGAAGGCATCAATAACGCCGATTACCAGAGCAGCGAGTAGGGCTCCTAAAATATTTACTTGCAGAAATTGAGGTATGAGGAATTGAGCTAAATAAATTACTACTGCCGCTACCAAAAAACCTACAATACCGCGTGCGTGAGGTGAAATGCGCTTGCCCAAAAGTGTCTCTATTATCCAACCCAGCACAGCGATAACTACCGCCGCCACGAGAGCACCGGTAAAGCCCGCTACCCTGATACCCGGCAACAAGTAAGCCACCAGCATCAGCACCAGGGCCGATACAACAAACCTGACCACCGTTCCTAGCCAATTTTGCATTTACTCCACCTCCTTTCCCACTCTTCTATAGCTTTACCCAAAAGGAGGTGGATTATACTTACTACTGCCTACCTTTTCCGCCGGGTAATAGCCGTGGCCAAGGCTGCTGCCCCGAAACCATTATCAATATTTACTACACCCACCCCTATGGCGCAACTGTTGAGCATAGTCAAAAGAGCGGCCAACCCTCCAAAGCTGGCCCCATACCCTACACTCGTAGGTACGGCAATAACCGGCTGAGAAACCATACCTGCCACCACGCTAGCTAAAGCACCCTCCATACCTGCTACGACGATAATAACATCAAAATCCCGGATTTTATCTATCTGGTCCAGTAGCCGGTGGATACCCGCTACTCCCACATCATAAATTCTCTCCACCTCATTGCCCATAACCTCCGCAGTAACTGCCGCTTCCTCGGCCACAGGCAGGTCCGCTGTGCCGGCGCTTAAAACAGCCACCTTGCCTCCTGTAGGAGGTATCTCTCCGGCAGGTATTACTATGGTCCGGGCCAAGGGGTTAAACTGAGCCGAAGGTAGTTCTAAAGATATGGACCGGAAAACCTCTTCCGTAGTCCTGGTCACCAATACGGTACTTCCTGCTTCATAAAGGCGGCGGCAGATAGCCAGAATTTGCTCCTTTGTTTTACCTTGCCCGAAAATAACCTCGGGAAAACCCTGGCGTAAAGCCCGGTGATGGTCGATCTTAGCGAAGACCAGATCTTCATAACTCAATTTTTTTATACGCCCCAGCGCCTCATCCAGACTTATCTTCCCTGTGCGCACACCTTCAAGGAGTTCTCTAAGCTTATTTTCTGTCAAAGAAACTCCCCTCCTTCGAAAATACCATCTTTATCCTCCTTAAAAATTTAGCTTTAGCACTCTCCCTCTCCCCCTTTAAATCCCTTCCACCCTGTTTCCCCCGCTCCAACTTGGTCTAAAAAGAACGGTAAAGGAATAAAATGGGTGTAGCGAGGGGGGATAAGCCCTTGAAAAAAAATCTTTTGCGGATTTCCGTCATTTTTTTATTGGTTCTACTCGGGGCACGCTCCTTAAGTTTCTTTAAGACTTCCCGAGCCTTAACAGCCTTTTCCTTCTCTTTGCCTTCTTCTTTTTGGGAAAATATTTTGTACGCCGGTCTACCCACATTGGTGCTCAAGGCTTCCCAACCCCCTCCTCCTGAGGAAGGAAGTTTATGGCCTTTTTTCCTCCATACCCTTTCCCCAGGCTTGGCTAGAATACTAAGTGCCGGAGAAGAAGAGTACCCTTTCCCGGGTATGTCAGAAAGCCCCCCGCCTTCCCCACCCTTAAATATTAACCAGGTAGAGAAAGATAACAAGCACCCCCTGGTGGCCATCTATAACACCCACAACGCGGAATCCTATGCTCCCAGCCAGGGGACAGAAAAACTTCCTGGCCAAAACGGCGGCGTAGTCCAGGTGGCATCAACTTTAGCTGAAACCTTAACCCAGGATTACGGCATTCCCGTAGTGCGCTCAGAAACCATCCACGATTATCCCGATTTTACCCTTTCCTACGCTAATTCGGAAAAGACGGTCCGCCGGATGTTAGCCGAAAATCCTTCCATCCAGATCGTACTGGATATCCACCGGGATGCCGGGCTCAAACATCCACCTATCGCTTATATCAATAATCAGGAAGTAGCCCAGATATTGATCATTGTAGGTAGCAACGCACGTTTAGAACACCCTAACTGGCGCCAGAATGAAGCCTTTGCTCAAAAGCTGGCTAACATCATGGATAAACTCTATCCTGGACTATGCCGTGGTGTCCGTATACAGCAGGGCAGGTATAACCAGCACTTACATCCCCGCGCTCTCCTTTTAGAAATAGGAAGTAGCAATAATACTTTAGATCAGGCCCAGAGGTCCGCTAAGCTTTTGGCCCGTGTCATAGCTGAGGCCCTGGAGGAGTTAAAATATGAAAATCCTTTAAAGCAACCGGAATCTTGAGTTCCTTTTTCTTTTGTTTTAACCTTAAGTCCGCGGCCGTTGGTAAAAAAGGTGATACCTCCGTACTCATCAGTACGTAAAATGGGTATCCCTTGGGACTGCCAGTAATCAACGACCTCGCGGCTAGGATGACCAAAACTATTTTGGGCTCCTACGGAGATCACCACTATAGACGGCCTTACCTCTTCTAAAAACTTCTTATGTAACCCGAAGCGGCTGCCGTGATGGGGAACCTGAAAAACTGTACTGGTCACGTCTAACCCACTATTTAGTATGTCCTCCATAGCATAAGCCTCTATATCCCCGCTGAAAAAGAACGAGATATGGCCATATTGCACGCGGGTAACTAACGAATGATTATTATCCGAGGCTTTAGCTTCGGATACCCCCCTTGAAGGATTAAAAAATATAACTTCTACAGCCTCATCAAGGTGAAGCCTGTCCCCGCGTGCTGCCTCGGACCAGGGAATACGCCGCTCTTTTAATTTTTCCAGTAAAGGTGTGTATTCGTATAAAAAGTTTCCCTTAAGTGGTGGTAATACCACTAAAGAAACAGGCATCTTCTCCACTACTGCCAGGAGCCCTCCCATATGATCAGCGTCCGGATGGGTGCTTATTATAGCATCTAGCTTCCTTACCCCTTGGCGCTGTAAAAAGGGGATCACTACCTTTTCTCCCACTTCCTTGCCCATATCGTCTTCCGGGCGACCCCCTCCGTCTATAAGCACATGTTTACCACCCGGTGTGCGGATATATATGGCATCGCCCTGCCCTACATCCAGAAAGGTAACCTGTAATTCCCGAAGTGAAAGATAATCCCACAAGAAAAAGATAGTTACTCCCATCAGGCTAAGACACACGATGGCACCACGCAGCACTCTATCTTTTAAATAGCGCGTGCGCCACCATAACATGCGCGGGTGGTCCCGCCTTATATAAACCTCCCGTACGAGAATAAGTACCGCATAATAGCCGATAATCCAGCTCAGAGAGGGGGTAGCAACCGGAAGGGCAGCCCCAGGCAGGGAGCCTAGTTTATAGATTACATATAAGAGAAAGGCCAGCAAAGGTTCGGCGGCAGAAGCTAAAGCTTGCCCGGCTACCAGAGAAATTAAAGCAGCAAGAAAACTGGCCAACCCCAAAAGGGTAACCGCCCCGCTTACACCTACAGTTATTAAGTTAGCCGGCAAGCCTAAAAGAGGAAGAAGGTTAAAGTAGTAAGCGGTCAAAGGGAGCAGTGCGATCTGGGCAGCCAAAGGTACGACCAGGTAGCGCCGCCAGGAAGGAAGCCAGGCTAGTAGGCCATCCACTAAGGGATACAAGTAAACAAGCCCCCATGTAGCTAAGAAAGAGAGCTGGAAGCCAATATCATATAAGTACCGTGGTTGAAAAAGTAAGATAAGGAAGGCCGCTAAAGAAAGGGAGGTATAGAAGTAAAAGTTTTGGCGTTTTAAATAAGCATATAACCCAAGGCTCCCCATGATCGTTGCCCGGGTAATGGAAGGACTAAAGCCGGCCATCGCTGCATAAAAAATTAGCCCCGCTATACTTATGGCTACCGCCCACCTCAAGGGCAATCCTATAATTCCTGCTAGACCCATAAGGAAAAGTAGCACAAAGCCCACCTGGAGGCCAGATACGGCGAGGACATGCATCACCCCCAAGGTTTTAAAAACATCTATATCTTCCTCTTCCAGCTTCTCTTTGTCCCCGAAAAGGAGGGCCAGAAGAAGGCCGCTTAAACGCGGGGGAAGAGCTAAAGTAATAGCTGTCCGTGCCCGCTCCTTAGCCTTCAAAGCAAGGCGCCACCAGGGATAACCCTTAGCCTCTCCTATTTTGGTTATATTTTGGGGATTATCCACAATCAATTGGGTATATATGTAACGACGGGCCAAATAGGCACGGTAATCAAATTCTCCGGGATTGCGAGCGGTAGCTGGCAATCTCAGGCGACCTTTAACCCTTAAAATATCGCCATAACGATAGTAAAGAATATCCCGGGATAGTCCAGAATCTCGAGATAGCCCAGAAGCTTTTATATCCCAGGGAAAATACTGGATGAGCTCTACCTTCTCCTTTATCTTACGTTGGCGTTCTCCTTGCTTTATCTCTTGGGCTTCCAGGACGTAAACCACCCGGCGGGGATATATTTTAGGCTCCTCGATTACCACGCCCCGCAGTTCAAGGAAGGTATTTAACTCTGTACTTAATTGGCTACGATGGCAAGTATAATCCCAAGAAGCTACAGCATAGCCGCCTGCTAAAAAAGCAAAATGCAAAAGAGCCATTCTAGCCCGGGACCATCCTCTAAAAAAGGGGGATAGGGCTAATACTACCAAACCTATAAATGCTAACAGGGCAGGCAGCAAAGGCAAAATCACCCAGCGGGCTAGCCCAAGCCCCACTATAAAAGCGATAGTCCCACTGACGATCAAATATTGCTCCATAAGAAGTAAATTACGCCTTCTTTAAGCGGGTTCCTGCTAAATCTTAAAGCTCTAGACCGGTTTTAGGCCTACTTAATCAGGCAAGCGTTGACTTATTACTTATTAAGTAATAAAATATTACTGCTGACGTAATATCCGGAGGTGTTCCATCTGGCTGGCAAATTGTTCCCTATCGGAGGTCCGGTCACGGAAGAAGACATCGTAGATAGGGAAGCCTTTATAACAACCTTAGAGATGAGGTTAGCAGGGGGACAGAGTATTGTACTAGTAGGCCCTCGCAGAACCGGTAAAACTTCTTTAGCCCACGAAGTTCTCCGCAGGCTAAAAAAGCGTGGGTTTTACACAGCAACAGTTGACTGTTTTCGCCTCTCAAGCAGGCGTGACCTGGCGCAGGCTCTTATTGACGAGCATGTCCTAAACGTCGTGGAATTTTGGTGGCGCCCTCTTTCGCGTTTTTTAAGCTGTTTTCACCCTCCTGGAAGTCTCTGGAGTAGTAATGACTTCCAGCAAAGCCGTGGCTAATAAGGGTAACTCTCGGTACCCTTTGATGCGGTTAAACCCCTTCTCGGCCTGAAGCAGTCCAGCTGCAGCCCAGCGCAAAACCTGCATCCCATTTCGCCACCTCTTTACGTTCCGGGTAACAACCCTGACCTTGTCAAAGGCCGTCTCTATTACATTCGTTGACCGTAAAGTTTTCCACAGGGTTTCGGGTAGACCTAGACGGGTAACGGTCAGCGTCTCCTCTAATCCCTCCCGCAGGCTCCTCGCTGCCCCAGGGTACTTATCTTCAAGGGCATCAGCTAGCCTATTTAGTTCCGTTAAAGCCTTATGATAATCCTTTTCTGACCAGGCTTGCTCTAGCTTCTTACCCACCCATTCTTGGGCTCCTTTGGGCAGGTGTTCTAAGACGTTCCGCTTCTTATGCACCTGGCACCTCTGTACTACGGCCCGATTACCAAAAACTTCTTTAACCGCCGCCCTTAAAGCTTTGGAGCCGTCTATGACCACCAGTATACCCTCTTCCACCTTTAGGCCGCGTTCTACAAGGTTGGTAAGAAGAGACCTACAGACTGCAGCATTCTCTGTAGCCCCTTCCCATAAGCCCAAGACCTCTTTTTCGCCTTTGTCAGTGATGCCTAAAGCAGCTACCACTGTATGCCCGGCAAACACAACCCCATCAATTACCAGAACCAAGAAACGTTTGTCTCCCAAAGGCCTGCTTAGCAGCTCCTCTAAGGCCTTACGGGTAGCGTAGATAAATCGCCGGCTTATGGTGCTCTTGGAAGTCCCATGAACAGGTAATTCTTCTCCTATGGGTTCAAGGCTATGCTTATAGTGCCTTATGGATAACCCGTAAAGTATATGCTCTAGAACTGTCTCAGTTATGAACCTTTCATCCTGGAAGGCTTCATAGGTTTTAAGTTTTACTTCTCTGCCTTCTATGGTGCGCACCCGGGGACGCCGGATCGCCACCTTTCGCCCCCCTAACACCACGCTACCTTTCTCGCTCCCATGACGGAAACTTGTGCGCTCCGGATTGTGCTTTCCTTTGGGTCCCGCTATCTCAGTTACTTCAGCCTCCATCATGGATTGAACCACATCCAAGCCTACGGCAACGGAAAGGGCTAAGAGCCCTTCCTTGGCTTTACCTATGATCTCCCTTAAGGATACTTGTACATGGTCAGGTAAGTTAGGAAAGCCTCCGGAGGATATTGGGTTTTCTTTTGACTTGTGATATACTGGCATTGGTGGCGGTTACCTCCTTTTGTATGGATTATCCACCTCTGTTATATCACAGAGGATTGAGGGACCGCCACCTTCATTTTCCACGATTTTTGGGACAACGCCGGCCAAAGGGGTTAAGGTGATTTTTTCGCCGAGCAGTAAAGCGGCCAGGAGCAGAGCCAGCACAGGGTATGAGGCTACTATCGGAGCTACCGAGGAAACCTTGCCTGCTTGCAGGGCCTTAAAATAAGCGAAATGCCCAATTACAGACGCGGCTAGCCCTTCCGCTATGAGCAACGCCCAGGTGCGTGCGTCAAAGGTTTTAAGATTTCCCAACCCGGCCGTGGCTGCCCCCCATAAGACAAGCACAACGAATACCCCCAGGGTACGCGCTAACAAGGCACTGAAAGGATCGCTCTTCACCAAACCTAGCTTAGCGAAGATGGGCCCCAATCCCCAGCATATCATGGCTAATAAAGCCCAGAACACCCAACTCATAGCTACCGCCCTCTTTTTACAATATTCGCCTTCAAGCTTCTCGCTTACTACTTCCCAGTCTTTAGTTACCCTTAGTTACCTACACCTTTAGATCCCAAAGACCTCATCTTTCACACCTACAAAGGACAACACGACGCCGCGCTAGCTCTAGACCTTATAGAATCTTCAAGGGCTCCTCTCTAACGTCACCATCTACAATCCAAAAAGCGCGTAGTACAGGTTGTAATGGATCTCGAAGGGAAAGGATAAAGTAGAGGGCTTCGGGGTAAAAAGCGAGACGTACATCAGTAGGAGATGGGTAGGCTTCGGTAACAGGGTGGGAATGAAATATTCCCCTTACTTCCCAACCCTTACTTTCCACTTCCCGGAATATGCGGAGAAGTTCTTGGGGTTCTATAGTATACCGGATGGGGCTATGTTCAGCATTTGTCGCCGGATAAAAGGCTAAAATCTCTTCCCCTGTGCCGGCCAGTATACCGCAGGCCTCATTAGGTAGGTTATTCTGGGCATGGGCGATCATTTCTTCTACTAATTTCCACCGCAGTTTCATGTTCTGTACCTCTCCTGGGTTTCACTCACCGACCTTTTCTATAAGCAGCCGGAAAGCCCCGCCCAGGTTCTCCACCGCTAAAACGCGATGACCTTCATCCTTTACACTGCGAGGAATGTTGCGAACCGGATCTCCGGAATCCAGTAAAACTTCCAGCACCTGCCCGGCCTCCAAATCTTCTAAGGCCAGTTTAGTACGTACAAAATTCATAGGACAGGGGGTTCCCCGCAGGTCTAAAGAAACACTCGGTGCAGGAAGCATCTCTTCTCACCTGCCCAAAATAAAATTTCCATTAATGGCCAGAACTTGGGTAGCTCTGCAGAAGATTTTAATCTTCATAAGCAGGGAAGGTAGCTACTACCCCGCGGTAAAAGACACTCTGCCACCTTGGTTGTCTTAAGTCAACTTGGGAGAGCAGATATTGTCCGATAACCGGTTTA
>Ga0080004_1230294_pt1 | contig 49297 bp, 44 predicted proteins | sample WasSprMetagenome_FD_69207 | JGI IMG/M metagenome (GOLD analysis project Ga0080004, IMG submission 69207) | Sulfidic aquatic microbial communities from Washburn Spring, Yellowstone National Park, USA - WS (SPADES assembly) (version 2) | ecosystem: Environmental > Aquatic > Thermal springs > Hot...
AGTCATACATCTATACTATCGTGGTTTAGATCTTTAGGCTTCCTATTTTCTGATAGGAGTATTCGTAGGAATGCTAGGGTTTTGCTGGTTGATGATACTAGGATTAAGATAGGCTCTAGGGAGAGGGTGTTATATATTGCCTTCGAGCCCTACTTGAGGAAGATCATATACATGATGACCTTCGATGTTGCTAATACACTAACATCTTAATATTCATTAAGAGGGTTAGAGCTATTTGCGGCTCAAACATAATTATACTGACTGATGGAGCTCCATACTATAGGGCTTCATGCAGAATTCTCAATCTAAGACATGGAGTATACAGTCTTGAAGTTAGGAATTTAATGGAGAGAATAATAGAGTTAAGGATAGAACTAAACTATTCGATAACTACATGCATTAAGGATGGATGCGATGAAAAACATGCGGATTCTAAAATCAATAATTATAATGATGAACGAAACATGGATAAATAGAAGAGTTAAGCAAAGAATTCATAGAAAATACAATACCAATAATAGAGGTGATAAAACATGCTTAAGTTTACAAAGCGCAATTTAAGCTTACTGGATTTTATGAGTTTCTACCCACCATACGTCGAATAGCGTTGAGGTAATGTTGGATTATTGGATTTTCACTCCATATGTTGAAGCTATATCGTGGAATGCGTTTACTACGTTTTTGACTTCATCCCAGCTTAAACCATATATGTTTAGCTTGAAGTGTTTTGATAGTCCGGGCTGTATTCCAACTATTCCTCTCCTCTTCAACTCGTCGTAGAGGTAAAACCCTCTCCTATGATGTTTCTCAGATACTTTATGTAGACCAATAGACTCCACATGTATTAATGTATGCTTCTTAGGCTTAACTCCGAGAATTCTAGTTCCCTCAATTCTTTCAATTTCTTTAACAAAGTATTGAACCTTCTCCAACTCCTCACCCCATCTTTTAACTCTTTCAACAACGTATGGGAAGGAAGCCATAAGGGTGATTAGAGGTGCACCCATAACCGTGCAGCCGAGAAGGGGAAGCTCCTTAACTCTAAAGCTTCTCCCACTCCAATCCCCAGTTATAGATGATGTTTTAAGTATTCTTCTAGCCATATCTTCAGTTAATGCAATAATGCCTGTAGGTGCGCTTGCAGCCCAGCTCTTATGGCCACTACTTACAATAACGTCGACACCAAGCCTTCCACCATCTACAGGCATAACTCCAGCTGTATAGGCTGCATTCAATATTACTGGAACACCGTACTCGTGAGCTATCTTCGAAACTACGGCAGCATCATTAAGATTACCGTATAAATAGTCAACATGAGTAATTAAGACAGCAGCGGGAAGCTTACCTGTCTCCTTCTTAACCTCCTCTATCTTATCCCTATACATCTCCATCAACACCTCAAATCTTGGATAGCCTGAATGCGGGACCTCCTTAACTCTAAGCCCTGCAAACTCAGCGGCTAAGTATGTTGAGTAGTGGGCTAAGCTATCCACTACCACATAGTCGCCCGGAGAGCCAAGCATCTTAAACGCTATAAACATAGCTTCACGGCATCTAGTAACAACTCTAGCAGTATTCATACCGAGGAATTCAGCTAGGTCCTCGTAGAATTCTCTTATTGGAGGCTTCTCGATCTTGTCGAGTCTAGCAAACTTAGGTGGACACCAATCACATGTTGAGTAGCCATCACCAAACTCCAGTAAAGCCTCCCTAGCCTCCTTACTGAGTATTCCCCCCCTCTGAATTGGATGTAGATTTATTAATCCAGGCTTATTAAACTCCCTTCTTAAACACCTATACTTATCCAACATATCACAGCAGCATACCACTATACCTTAAATAATTTACTCTTAAAGTATTAACAGTAGGTGTGGTAAGCTTACTAAGCCTAATCCCATCTAGAACATTGAGATAAGGTTCTCCACATAATCTCTGCTTAAGCATTCAGCTTTACGGCTTAACTTCAATCCGTAAATCATCCATACAGTAGAGATGAATAGATCCGTTCCTATCTAACAACCTAAACTGGAAACTCCAATTATTCTTACGCTACTTAATCAGCAAGCTTATGAATTGTAGCTGCATCCAGCTGATAAGCTATTGTAAGGGTTAAATTTTTATTTTAAGCCTAATTGAAATATTAATGCATAGACCTAGCTATCTTGATCTGCTTGAAAGTGGGGAGTTGGATAGGAGGATTGATGTTCTCTACAGTATTTTAGAGTCCTGTAGGCTATGTCCTAGGAGGTGTGGGGTTAATAGATTGAGGGGTGAGAGGGGATATTGTAGATCAGGCAGGGAGCCTATGGTTTCAAGCTATGGTCCGCATTTCGGTGAGGAGGACGTATTGGTTGGGGTTGGAGGATCTGGAACCATCTTTCTAACCAACTGTAATCTTAGATGTGTTTACTGTCAAAACTATGAGATAAGCCATTTAGGAATAGGTGATGTAGTAAGTGAGGAAGATATTGCTAGATACATGCTTGATCTTCAGAGAAGGGGATGCCACAACATAAACTTTGTTACTCCAACCCACTTCGCCCCACAGCTTGTTAAAGCAGTTAGGATAGCTGCAGCTAAAGGGTTGAAGCTACCTATCGTATGGAACTGTAGTGGATATGAGGATGTTGAGGTATTGAGGTTGCTGGATGGGGTTGTAGATATCTACATGCCTGACGTAAAGTACGGTGATGCTGAGCCTGCAAGAAAGTATTCTAATGCTCCCGACTATTTTGAAGTTGCTAAGACGGCTTTGAAGGAGATGCATAGACAGGTTGGAGACTTGAAGGTTGATGATAGAGGGATAGCTTATAGAGGATTAATAATAAGACATCTAGTACTTCCAAACAACCTTGCAGGAAGCGAGAAAGTATTAAGGTTTATTGCTGAGGAAATATCTAGGAATAGCTATGTAAACATAATGTCTCAATACTGGCCTGCAGGTGAAGCCTATAAATATAGGGAGTTAAGTAGATACATAACAAGGGATGAATTCCATAAGGTAGTAAAGCTAGCTGAAGAACTTGGATTAACACGTGGGATACAGCCTGACCAAATATTAAGGTTCCGATTTAAACTATAACCCACAATCAACATTAATACTTATCAGCTTAAATGCCATGAATTAATACAAATCAAATTGTTAGTAATATTATAATTATAGTGAAGTTGAGAAACTGTTCATAGAGCCTATAGAACATTAGTTTCCAAATTAAAACTAAAAATTTAAATTTTAGTTTCCATAAGTATACTTATGAGACTTGGTGAGCTTTTAACTTTTCATAATGAATGGTGGAGAACTGAAAAGGTTAATGAAAGTTTAGCTCCTACTTATAGGAGAGATGCTTTTAAACAGCTTAAAGAAATGATTAATTTAAGGCAAATCATTGTTCTAACTGGGTTAAGAAGAGTTGGTAAAACAACACTTTTTTACCAGCTTATTAAGGATTTAATTGAGAATGGAGTTAAACCTACCAACATCATCTATTTTTCTTTCGATGAGAAGGTAGAGGATCTAAAGAAGATTCTGGATGAATATCAGAAAATTACTGGTGTGGAGTGGAAAAGGGAGAGGATATATGTATTTTTTGATGAAATTCATAAGCTAACAGATTGGAGCTTGAAGCTAAAACTACTTTACGATGCATCGCCAAACATGAAATTTTTCGTTTCCGGCTCAAGTAGTGTAGACCTTGAAAGGGAGGCTTACTCAAATCTAGTTGGAAGACATTTCCTAATAAGAATAATGCCTCTTTCCTTAAAGGAGTTCTTTGAGCTTAAAAAAGGTAAGCAAATCAAGAATTTCGAAATTTGGAGAGATGAGCTCTTCCTAATTTTTCCGGAATATTTAAAGAAGCCTTTTCCAGAAATAGTTAATGAAGATAATGAGAGAAGAATAATGGAATATATGAGGGAAAACGTTCTAGGTAAAATAATCTACATAGATTTACCGGGGAAATTCAAGAACATTAATGAAGATCTGTTGATAAGCCTACTTGAAATATTTTACCAAAACCCAGGTATGATCCTGAATATCGATAACCTATCAAGAAACTTAAGAATATCCAAAAAAACCTTACTAAACCATCTCTTCTACCTGAAATTCTCATACTTAATTAGAGCCGTTAAGAACTTCAGAGTCTCCATGCTTTCAACAAGTAGAAAACTACAGAAAATATATCCCTACCATTGGTCCTTAATCTTCGGCTTATATATGGAAATAGAAAGGGGGAAACTACTAGAGTGTATAGCATCATCCCTACTAGACGCCAAATTCTACTGGAGGGAAAAAGGTAAGGAGATAGATTTCATCTTGAAAAACAAAGAAATAATTCCAGTTGAAGTCAAGGCTAAACCAGAACTTAAACAGATAATTAAATTTCTAGAAAAGTTCAATCTGAAAAAGGGATTTGTCCTCCATGAGGAAAAGGAGAAAGAAGTGAAAAAAATAAATGAATATGAGATAGAGCTACTTCCATTAGTTGAACTAGCTTTTTACAATGCTCTACGATAACCGTCCTAGTGTTAACCTCCATAACTAGGTCTTCATCAGAATCCAACTTAAATCATAGACTATAAGTTTGGAGGTTAGGAATTTGATGGGGAGTATTATGTTAAGAATGGATAAGCTATTGGTAACTACACATCATGTATTAGGATAGATGTGATGAGGAAAATGTGGAGTTCTTTAAATCAATAATGATGCTAAATAAGACATTGATAAATGGAGTAGTTAAAGAGAAATTCGAGAGAAGATACTATCCATGGTGGAGCGATTAACATGCTTAAGCTTGCAGAGCTGATTTGATTGTGGAAGGCTTAATAGTATATGTTTGTTTACTAGTTCTCTTCATAGATTCCGATAGTTTAAGTATCTTAGTTAGAAGCTCTACTCTAATTTTTGATAATCCCTCATATTTACCCTCATATGCTAGCTTCTCTAATCCGAGGTCGTAGCATGTTAATCCCTCCACCGTAACTATTAGTCCGGGTAATCCTATTTTTTCAAAGTCTTCAAAGTGTTTCTCATAGAATGCTTCACAGCAGCATCCAATCCATGCTTTTTCACCATTATCTCTCAGTCTAGCTAATGTTTTCTCTAGATGCTCGTAGTTTACTATTGTGATTGGTTTAAATCCAAGCTTCTCCGCAGCTAGGTATATTAGTGTGAAGTCGCAGGCACCGCATTTCATACATACGGTATCGTATCTGTAGCTGCAGTCTAGGGGTTTAGCGCAGTACGGTAGTAGGATGTAGTTGGCGTTGAGTAATGTATATTTAGCCGGCTTTAACAGCTCAATAATGTTGTTAGCTTCATCCTCTGTTAATCCCAGGTCAAGTAGATGGATTTTGCTGGATGCCTTAATAATAGCGTTAACAATATCTTTTGGACATATGCCTGGAATGGTGGCGTTAAGTTTTTTAAAAACGTTTTCTACAATGCTTAAAAGCTCATCCTCATCGAGTAATGTATGTTTCAGCCTGGATTCAAGCTCATTAATTAATGTTTGCGGATATGTGAAGAAGTCGCCTGTTATAAATACGTTCTGTATGGTGTTTTCATAAATGCTAACTGAAGCTCTAATAAGTCCTCCAGGTGCTTTAATGCTTGAATGGAAAAGCCCCTTCTTCGGCACCTTAACCAGATATATCCAGCTGTTAGATTGAAAATATGGTAGTTGAGCTTTAAAAAGCTGAAGCTCATAATCCGTTAAGCCGGATTTTTCAGCATCTATGTTGAAGTATTTACACATCTCCTCAACAATAATTTTCTCTATAAGCTCTAAGCTAGGTATATGGTTAAGCTCCCATCTTATCGTGGTGACACGGCTTCTTAAGGAATCTATCTCCTTACCGCTTAGTTTCTTAATGGGTATTTTTAAGCATCTAAGCATCTCCTCTATGTTCAGGTCGGTAAGTAATGTTCCCTGAAACAGGAATGCATTACGACGTGTAGTTCCACCGGTTCCAGAAATTTTCCTACCGTTAACTTCAATATCGTTTTTAGGTCTAAACCTAGCATTAACCCCAAATCTACGTAAAGCCTCAACTACGGGTTTACAGATAAATTCGTAAATGTCTTCAATACGTTCCGGGAATGGATGAATCCATGAGGAAATAACCTCCCATCCCAGATGGATTGGATGGAAATATATAGCGCCACCGCCAGTAATTCTCCTATTAATCTCAACACTATTCCTAACACAGTAGTCAACACGTACCTCCTGATCAACATCTTGATGATAGCCAACAAGTACGCACGGCTTTGAAAACCTGAGGAATCTTATAGTATTAGGTGTTTTACGGCGGGAGACAGCTTCCAACATAACGTTATCTAACGCCATGTTTTCAGCAGCATTAAGCAAACCAGTATCAACAACTCTCCACATATAGCTGGTTTATGAATACTTATATAAATAAATTAGCTAGAGTATATGGATGCTGTAATGTATGATGTTATAGTAGTAGGATGTGGACCTGCAGGAGCATTAGCGTTGCAGCGCTGCTCCGAGTTGGGGCTTAAAGTAATTGGTATTGAGAAGTATAGAATGCCTAGATATAAACCATGTGCTGGAGTACTGTATCCAAGAGTATTGGAGGATTTTGAAATACCTAGAGAAGCTGTAGCTTCAGAACTGCTGGGTGTAAGAATTGTAGCGCCAAGTGGGAAGACGGCGACGGTAAGCTTCTATGAGGCTGGAGCTGTAGTTTATAGGGATTTATTTGACTACTTACTAACGTTAAAAGCTATTAGGCTGGGGGCTAGAGTTATGGATGGGGTAGGTGTTAACAGCATTAAGGTGGATGGTGATAGATGCTTATTAAGGCTGGAGGATAATACAACTGTGGAGGGAAAGTTTATTATAGCATGTGATGGAGTATACTCAACGATATCTAAGCTACTTAATAAATCGTGGAGTAGGGAGGATTTAGCAGCTACAATACAGGCAGTAGTTAATATACCTATTGAGGATAGGGGAAGGATTGGGAAATACTTTGAGGCTTACTACAATAGTGAGCGAACACCTGGAGGATGGACGTGGGTTGTGGAGCGGGGAAAAGATGTTTTGGTTGGGCTTGGATACCCGTTAAAACATGTGGGAAACCTAGGGGAGCTTAAATATAAGATAGACGGCTTTTTAAAAAACAGATTTAGAAGATGTCAAGTATTGAGGTATGAATCATATATGATACCGATATCAGGTCCTAGACAGAATCTAATCATTAATGATAGAGTTATACTAGCTGGTGATGCTGGAGGATTTGTAAGAAGCGATACTGGTGAAGGAATATACTATGCTATGTATTCAGGATTAATAGCTGCGGAATCGGTAGGGGAGCATATTGAAAACGGTAAACAGATAGGTGAGATATACTATGATAAGATGAGGGATTACGGATTAAATCAACTATACCTAACAAGCGAGTTTAGAAGCGTATTAACCAGCAATAGTGAAATTGAGAAATATGTAGATAAGGTGAAAATGCTGAGTAGTACATAACTACAGCTATGCTTACATAGGATTCAGCGAGAAGTCTAACTTCAGGATGAATTACCTTGTAAACTTAAGCTTTATCTGAAACCCATACCTATGATGATTCTATATCTAGGATTATTAGGGGCTAAGTTTAAGCTTATGGCTTAATCCCGGGAGCTTGATAACATATAGTTAGCTACAGTATTTCTCCACTACTGCATTCAATGTTGGTATTTGCTTTATGCGAATTTGAAATCATCTATCCTCAAGCAGATCGACCATAACATATACTCATAGCATTATAGTTGCTTCTCTTAAATATGCTTTAGCTATGGAACGTATAGCAAGAGCATGTTCCGAATGGCAGTATAGCTTCAAGCATTAGGCTTTTGTGGAGAGTATCAAAGCTTAATGTTAATTATCTACTTGAGGATATGCTGGTTATCCTGACGGTTTTTAAGATATTTCTTAAGGTTTTCCAAAGTATTTCTCGGCTTACTATATGTTTCAATCTGCTTCATAAATATCTTAGATTCACGACTGCTTGGCGGATATGGATAATTCCTTATTTGATCTCCCGGTCTTTCATTAGCGAACGGTCTTGTACATCCTGGACATCCTGAAGTTATGAATGGCTCACCTAACTCTACTATCTCCCTAAGCTTAATGCCTGAAATTCCGAAATCAATTATTTGTCCGTAATCGTTAAACATCATTTCATCGATTCTTGTAATTTCATTATTGATTAGGTAGCGGGCAAGCTGAACTCTTCTATACTGGCTTATTGGTGGTTTAATCCATCCCTCAAGAAGGGATCCCTCCTCAGGATAGAAGGAGAAGAGATGTGTTTCCGCTCCAATATCGTGAACTTCCTGAATAAGCTTAACAGCCTCCTCCTCCGTCTCTCCAAGCCCAACTATTAAATGTATCCCAACCTTCCCAACTCCAAAAACACTTACAGCCTCCTTAACCCCCTCCATATATCGATCCCAGCTATGAGGTCCTTTAGCTCCCCGTCCTCTTAACATATCAAATACTTCCCTCGTAGCACAGTCAATAGCAACTCCAACTCTTTCAGTACCTGAATCTCTAAGTTCCTTAATGCTGTTTAAATCAAATATTGTTGGACTAATTAAAGCACTTATTGGAAGCCTTAAGGAGCTATAGATCCTCCTAATAACTTCAACTTCAGCCTCCACAGCTCTCCTATTAGTTATTGATGCTACACATATCCTGAAAGGCCTTAAAGAACATCCATTAAGCTGAGATTTACGTATTCTCTCAATAACCTCACTAAGACTACGTAGAGGCCATTCAACACGTATGAGTGTTTTACATATAGGTCCTCTAGAGACCTCGCGTGCTTGACCACAATATAAGCAGTTAGCTTTACAACCATCGTTGAAATAAAGTAGTAGATTAATGCAGTAGGGCTTAACATTATGTTTAAATCGTCCAGCACTAAACCCTAAAGCTATATCAGCAGCTACGCTTAAACGAACATAACTAGGTGACTCCATGAAAGCATGGATAAAACCCAACTTATAAACATTACCGTTCCACAGATGTGTCTAATCACTGCTTAGCAATTCATCAGTTCCAAATCGGACTTACCTATAAAATTGCGGAAATTTATAGATATTTGGATATGTCCAGAAGGTTTAAAGTATGTTAGCAATATAAAATCCTAAACATCCCCTTCCTTACTAATACTTCACTATTACCCTTAATACTTCATCTCTTAACAGCATATGTTGATATGCATTACTATTACCTTATTTGTTTAGATTTTGTAATGATGATTATTGAGCCACATATCATTGCTACGCATCCAATCCATATAAGGCTTACAAGTGGAATATATCTTACAACTATCTTAGCTGAGTTTTCAGTAATTGAATGTAGGGATACGTATATGTCAATCCATCCCATACTCCAAACATCAATGGTGCTGAGTATGGTGTTGAATTTATGGTGGTATTGTATTGATGGCTCCAGTAGTTTTGAGGCGTTGTTGGGGGCTGTAACCGTAATCAACGCCTTATACTCAGCTTTACTATCCGTAACTGTTTTATCTATGTTTTTCAGGATGTATGTGTAGCTATGGGATGTTGATGCCTCCCCAATTTTTAAGTTAATTACCTCGATCTGCTCACAGCTTGATGATGTTAGGTATCCTAAAAGTATTAAAGCTATACCAATATGGATTAGGAGGAAGCCTAATCTCCTAATTGTGGGTTTTCCAGCATTGATGATGAGGGATGATGCTGTAAAGCCTAAAGTAAATGCTCCAGCTAAAACTGCAGATTCGCTATAGCCTGCAATATATGTAGGGATTAGGGAGGCTAAGCCGCAGAGGGTAGAGATAAATATTCTCATCCGTTTAACGCTCTGCATCCATCCGGTAGATACACATAACCCCACTAATAAAACGATAGATGTGAATAGTGGCTTAAAGATGTTTTCAAAGAATTCTCGACTTACACCAATACGTAAACCGTAGGTAAAGTAGATAATTAATGGATATAATGTACCCCAAAGAATAGTAACAGCTATAACCGTGAATACTGTAATGCTGGCTAAAACCATAAAATCCCTAATGGATAGGGGATGCCTAGTAGTATTTGATGTCTTACCATACTTTAATAGGAGGATTAAGGATGCTGTAAGCATAGCTATCATAAACCATAATATAGCTATACCTACATTCATCGATGCGAATGCATGTACAGATTCTACAATACCGCTTCTCGTTATGAATGATGCTAAAACTATACTTGTAAATGTAAGTATAGCTAGTAGAGTGTTTTGGGTTCTCCCACCTCTAACCTTAATGCTGTGGAGAAGCATTGTTGAGAAAATCCACGGTATAAGGGAGGAGTTCTCAACAGGATCCCAAGCCCAATATCCACCCCATCCAAGCACTATGTAGGACCATGCAGCTCCAGAAGCTATTCCTAGGGTTAGGAATATCCATCCTAGTAGAATCCATACATATGATCTAGTAATCCATCCATCATCACCAGCAACCAATCCAGCCATAGCTAAACCGTAAGGTATGGATAGGGAGGCATATCCTAGAAAAACCATTGGTGGATGAATAGCCATATATGGATTCTGAAGTAGGGGGTTAAGCCCAAGCCCATCCTGAGGCGTAAAGCTAAGCCTTACAAACGGGTTTAAAACGGTAGCTAGTAGAGCTGTAAGGAATAGGTTAATAGATGATGCAGCTACAGACCCTATTAACGCTATCGAGTCTCTACGTTTAAGCATCAACACGATGAATACTGATTGAATCCATGACCAGAGGAGAAGAGAACCCTCAGAGCCAGCCCATAACGCGCTAACAACATACATTAAAGGTAGATTCCGATCAGTATAGCTAGCTACATAAGCAACGTGGAAGCTCCGAGTAATAAGATAGTAAAGCATAGCTATAACGGATAAGGTTAGGGAAGCCATATGTATAAGCAGTAGATAAACCCCAATCCTTAACCTCCCCCCAAACCCTAAACTTAAAACTAGAAATAGCAGTATAGATGTAAATGCTAAGTAGAGCAGTAACATATCAGGATTCATCATCACCACTATCCAGCTAAAACTCATCAAAAACCAATCCTTAAATACTTAACCCAGCATATGTAGGCTCCGTAAACTTAAAGTTTAAGATGCATACGGAAATTTTAGGAGACTTACTTAACTAGAGCCGGGAATTCATGAATAAATATGATTAGTTAAATAATACATTATATTCCAGAAATGTTGAAATACCTATCAATTAATGAGTGGATGCATTCATGTAGTTCATGATAATGCTACGGTATGGACTCCTCAATTCAAGCTAGAGTTAAACATGTAGTGGATTGAGAAATGTGTTTTGGAAGGCTTTGAACAATAAGGTAAAGAAGCAGCTCCTAAATAGTTAACTCTACATTTACACTATTGGATGCTTGATGCGTGGCTATTGATTAAGCCGAATGGGCATAGGAATATGTGAAGCTTCCGATGTGTCATCTTGCGGCGAAAGCCGCTGATGAAGTCTTAAGGTGGAGCGGAATGTTAACTATCCGGTAACGGTAAATGGATAAGCTCTACTAGTCGAAGAGGGAGTATGCTTCACTTCTTGCCCTCCCTCTACATTCCTCAGTATTCACTACACCCTCCCTACAGTAGCCTTCAACTATGCATCTTGGTCCTGTATGCTTCATTATGGTTGGGAATATGTTTGTTAGCTGCCTATGAAGCTCATAAGCTATATATCTTATCTCCGCCTGCGCCTTAATGCATTCTCTAAGTGGTAGGAAGTTGAAGGCTACCTCTCTAAGATTCATCTGAACCCATATTCTTGTTGCAGAAGCATTTACTGAGAGGTATCTTGCATCCTCAATCTTAACTCCCTCATCTATTAGTTGAAGATAATTTTTATGTACATACTCTATAAACCTATGGTCTAAGCCTTTAGGAATAATGTATCCTGAAATCTTCACTCTACGTTGACTCTCCTGCCAATAGCTTGCAACTCTATGTCTAACAAGCTGGTGGCTACATACTCTTGAACATACTACGAGAAAACTTACACCAGCAAACTCGAAAACAGACCAATGACCACGTTTAAGAAAGTTTAAAATCCTCCTCTCAACAAGCTTATCATCAACCCTACTTAAAGCATCCTTAATGCTGCATCCATGATATAAAACATCGGTTAATGCAGCTATTAAGTCCTCACTACCCCAAGTACATACAATTTCAACAGAAGGCTTAACTAGATTCACATCATAAATTAATAACTTCAAAAATAAATGTTACGGAGACGTTTACTCCATAAACTTAAGCCCCGATCTACTCCTCCAACTATTGTTAATTAACTGTATATGCCTCTCAAATTTCATCATTAACCTCTGGAAAGAGCAGGATGGGGCGGGGAAGTATCAACAACTTTACCCACTATGGCAGGGAAGAAGTTAAGATCACCATGCAGGAGGAGATATTTACGTGCGCATAATATGAATGCTTGGCTTAGTGAGAGGCTGATAAGAATAACGGATGGGGAAGTAAGGGCTGTCCTCTCAGATAGATATAGAATAATGGATAGCTGCGATGCTGTACTCCTAGCCCTGGATGAGTTTAAGAGGGAGAAACTGTTGAAATCCGTAGGATAGACTTAACTGAAACCATGCTCTACCTGAAAGCAATAGATAGAACCTTAACAGATTCAGTAAGGGATGGAGACATAGTTTATGGTGGATTAATCATTAGAACTCTGAGATTGGAGCATCAGCATTAAGGGTTAAGCAATTCATGTTGAGGAAAGTTTGTAACAAGAGACCGGTACTTGAGCGCTCGCTAAAGAAGATACACTTAGAGAGGCAAACGATGGAAATTGGCGAGATAGATTGGTCTGAAGAAACTAGAGAACTTGAAGATAGGGATTTGCGATCTAAAGTGAGGGACATAATAAGGGCAACGTTTGATAAGAGGATATTTCAGTCATGGGTCGAGAGGCTCAGAGAAAGCGTGAAGGTCGAGATCGAAAAGCCAATTGAAGCGGTAAACAGCATAGTTAGGCATCCAGGATTGACTGAAGAGCAGAAGTTATTGATGCATTTTTCAGAGCTCACAAAGTACGGATTAATAAATGCGATAACCAACTTGGCAAGGCAGGTAAAGGATGTTGAGAAGCAATAAGGCTTGAGGAGTTCGGCGGCAAACTCTTGGCTTCAGAGATTTAAGAGGGTTCTGAGCGGAAGAGGCGAAGAGTGTAGGAAGAGGCTAAGACCCTATTGACCTATTTGTGAGGAGTAAAACCAGAGAATGAGGCCTCCAACAGCTCTTTAAATAAAAAGGGCCAAGGGGCTATTGTGCCTCTTCGGCTTTCTTTTTAAATTATCATTGAGGTTGGCGGGATATGCTTGAACTTTACCTCTTCATTCTCAATGTAGATTCCATAGCTTTCCATTATATTTAATCCTATAATCGCATCTACTGCTAAATCCTCGATAACACCAACAGTCTCCTCCTCGGGTAGAATATAGCCCTCGACCTCCAAGAAAACAGTTGTCCCTCCGACAACATTGGCAAATTTCCCCTTCACAGCTAAAGGAACTTTCTTTGGCTCCTTATAAGGCTCGTATCCAACCCTCTCAGCGAACTCCTTGCTGAGATAGCTCCTCCTCGATCCAGTATCGAACAAGGCTACGGCTTCTACAACTTTACCATCTTTATGCACTCTAATCCTCTTTTCAACCTTAACCATTGCTATCACTCTCCCAAAAACATTTTAAAATATAAAGTTTGGGGATAAAGTCAACAAACATACGCGCGCGCACGCGAGATTTACATCACTTCATTCTCCTCCTCTATTTTCCGCTCTTTTCACGGTATAATTCTATGTTTTATTTTATACTTACTGCAAATTCTAATTGACCTTTCTTGAAGTTCCTCTTGGTATTCTTTTGTTGGCTGAAAGAAAATTTTGAATAAGCTTTTATATTTTGGTACAAGTTCAGGGAAATATCTTTCCAAGAATTTGTAGTAAAGTGTCTTGCAGTCCGCAGGTCCATTTCCAAATAAGGTTAGGGCGCCGACAAGAACATAATCTGCCCCGTAATCTTTAGCAGCTTTTATCATTCCATCGAGTTGTTCTTCCGTATCTGAAATAAATGGCAAAACGGGAATATAACAAACCCCGGTGAGAAATCCTTCTTCTCCGCATTTTTTCATAGTTTCCAACCTTTCTTTTGGTACCGGGGCTCCCGGCTCAAGAATTTTTGCCAACTTCTCGTCAAGAGTTGAAATGGAGAAGGATATAATAGCTCCATGCTTCAGTTTCGGCTTCAGATCGTTAGGTAGAACTGCATTCTTATCGATCTCCTTCAATAAGTCCAGATCTCTCAATACAAGTTTTGATTTTGTTAAAACATGAACGGGAAACCTGTACTTTAGAACTATCTCAAGCAATTTTCTCGTCAGTTTTAGTTTTTCTTCAATTGGCATATATGGCTCTGTTGATGATGAGAAAGCAATGATTCCGTACTCTCCTTTCCCTGCTCTTCTTGAAAGCTGTTTTTCCAGAAGCTCCGGCGAGTTTACTTTCGCTGATAGAGTCTTCGCCATGTTCTCCCCGTATTTGCTCCCCCTTATGTAGCAGTAGATACAGTTGAAAGAGCAACTCTCATAAGGATTTACCGAATAATCATCCAGGAACCAATTATCCCTCTTCTTATGCTTGTTTAAAATTGATCTCACTTGGATTTCGTTCACCATATCATTCACTTGCTTAATGCTTAAGTTTACAGAGCTAAATCTCCTCACCCGGAAAGTCATTAGCAAGATGATCCTTAGTTAATGGGTTTGATTAGCTCTTTAAGGTATTCCCCCCTATTCTCTATCTCCTATCATTCATTCTGCTTAGTTTTTTATCTTTTTCATCATTTCCCTAAAGTTCTGGCACTTTTCCTCCAATTTACTTATATTTGCACGGGAAGCTATTTCTGGAGCATGAGTTACTTCTATGTATCCTAATTTAAACCCTTTTGTTCTTCTGAATATTTCATTCATTTTATTTTTGGGATCAGGTATAGACTCAGGGTTGGAAATAATCTCTATTTTAACCGGCTTCCTAGTTCTTTCTCTCAGCAGAGACTCTATTGCCTCTTCATCTGCTAGGAGCCAAGATTCCAAGGAGCACTGAGCAAAACAGACTTCTATTCCCTCAAGCTCTCTTATTTTGTCCTTTAACTCCTCATATCTTTCAATTTTTTCCTTACATTCCGTATCCCTCAAAATTAAAACTTTCTTACATCCGGAGTTTCTCATTTCTCTTGCAAATGCGTTGATTTTCCTCACAGGAAAACCTTGAACTATCCTAAACTCTACATCAACTCCAATTCTTGAAAATATCTTTTCTAAAGCCCTCCTATCCGATTCTCCCTCAACAATTAGCCCAATTTTATCTCGGAACACCGCCTATTTCACCTGAATACCATATCTCACCAAGAGGTACATCCTTTATAATTCTTTCTTTCATCTCTTCAGGCTTCTCTATTTTCTTACACCTTGTTTTTCCCTCTATTTTCTCAAATATTATTAAATCCTCTGGATCAACCAAGTTAACGAAGAAGGGGTTATGAGTTGTTACTATGACTTGATTATCTACAGATTTGAATATATTTACAAGTAACTGAAGAACTCTCGGATGCACGAAGCTTCCAGGCTCCTCAAGACATACTAGTGAGGGAGGTTCTAAGGAAAAAAACACATAGATATGGGCTAAAAGCCAGAGAATTCCATCCGACATTTCAGAGAGATCTATTCTCTTATCTAAATTCTCTTCAACTATCTCAAGGTTTGCCTCGCCTTGAGCTGTTGGCGGCGTCTCCAAATACTTCACTTCGGGAACTGCGGTTTTTAACAATGTCTCAAACTCCTCATATGCTTCCCTATCTTTATTCCTTAGGAAATGTATAGCTGAGGATAGGTTACTTCCATCCCTATTAAGCCTAGTTACTTCCCCTATCTTCACCTTTTGCCTGAGTTTTGGAAGCTCAAAATTGTAAACCTCTATTGCCTCCAAGATTTTTCTAAACTTCAACTGCAATGGATGGACACGTCGAGTTTCATATTCAAGTGATGAATGCTCAGGATGATCGAACTCTTCATACTTCTCCTCATCGTTATTCCAATATTGTCCTTTCCCATATTTTCCTCTTATAAGTTCTTTTCCATCCAATTTTAGATATTCCTCTCTAGGATTGTTTCCTAATCCAATCTTTAGGTAATATTCAATGTTTGAATTCTCTATCCTTGCATTAATGCGAAAACCGATTTCTCTATCTTCTTCACCATTAAAAACGATGGATTTGTAAGAACCTCTTCTCAGTAAAACATTAGAGATAGAATCCTTCACGGTTTCGGATAAAAATTTTAGAGAATCGAGAAAGTTACTCTTCCCGCTATTATTCGGTCCAACCAAAACGTTGAACTTCCTAAGGCTTATTTCAACCTTATCCCCAAAACTTCTAAAATTCTCAATCACCATCTTTTCCATCATTTACTTTCTACCTCAAACCAATTCTTAAACATTCCTTCAATTCATTAATTAGCTATCTTCACTTTTAAACTTTTCAGGCTCCCTCCTTAACCTAACATTGTCTTTAAGGCAACTTGAATAATTTTCTCTTTACGGCCTCGTCACTTGCAATGATATAAAGGATATCCGAGTACTCCAAGTTCTTTCTAATGTTTGTCTCCACAGCTTCTTCGGTAAGTAGCATCCTATCTCAATTCTTAAGGTTCCCGTCTTTTTCAGCCACTAAATCAGTATAACCTCGATGTTTTTCAGTTAAATTTGTCTTACACACACGTGCCTTACTCCTATAGCTATTATTTCAACTCGTAAATTTACACGTATAATAGAAACGGAGGAAATTCAATATTTTCCTTCATACCGATTTAATATGGAAAGTCGAATATCGAGTATTAAGCCATAAAACTTAAATTCAGCATCTTGCTTATTCCTCCTCTACTTCTACACTCATTAGTAAGCCATCAACTAGAGCTACTACTAATATGAGGGCGGATAGTATTTTCAGCTCATCGTCGACGGTCATGTTGAGAATTGATTTCTGAAGTCCTAAAGCTCCTAGGCTTAATGATGGGATTGAGAGGAAGGTAACTATGAATGGTATCACGATGAATTTACCTTCTGAATGCATAGTTAAAGCTGATGAAAACGTTGATATTAAAGCTATGCTTACAGCTACTAGAGCTACTACGTAGTATGCTGATGTTGGTGGAGGCTTCAACCTGGAGAAGAAGGTAAGTAGGATTAGGGCTTCAATCGAGGTTAATAATGTGAATATGAATGTGTAAAGTGATTTTGCAATACATATTACTGTTGGCGAGCATGGTAGAAGCTTAATGCCATTTATAGTTCCCTTCTCCACCTCCCTCGTAAATATTGTGGTTGTTAGGAAGATCGCTTCAAAAAGCATTAAAGGCCAAACTAAATGGTAAACCGGGAAATCCGCTAGCTGCATGGTGGATACCGTAAAGCTTAAACTCGTAATTATGGCTAGGGGGAATATGAAGATTGCTAGAATCTCCTGTCCCCTCCGAATTTCTACGGTTAAATCCTTCCTTAACAGGAGGAGGACGTGATTTATTGCCGACATATCTGAACCTCCTCAAACAGCTTTAACTCACCATTATCAAGCATAATTCTTAAGCGTGGTAGATGATTTATATATTCCTCAATATGTGAAGCTATAACTACTGTTTTCCCATACTTCATGAAGGTTGGAACTATATGACCTGCAATAATCCTACATGTAGATTCATCAACTCCGGAAAACGGCTCATCAAGTAGAAGTAGGTCAGGATCATGTATTAATGCACGTGCTAAATCCACCCTCCTCCTCCAACCGTAAGATAGCTGACCAACTCTCCGGTTAAGAATGGAGTCAATACCTAAAAGATTAAGCAATTCACTACTAACCTTTACATTGTAGAAGGAAGCGTAGAAAGATAGATTTTCAAGTACTGTAAGCTCCTCGTAGAGTAGGGATTCATGAAGGAGAACTCCAACCCTCCTCTTAAGCTCCTCATCCCCCCACTCAAAACCCAAAACCCTAACCCTACCCCTACTTGGTCTTAATAATCCACATAGTATCTTAATTAGTGTTGATTTACCTGCTCCGTTAGGTCCTAGAAGTAGTGCAAGCCTACCTACATCAATACTGATTGAGACATTACGTAAAGCCCAAACATCACCGTAAGCCTTCCATAAAGACACAGCCTCCACAGCAGTTTCCATCAACCATCCCACAGCTAAAAGTTAAATCTAATATTTATAGCTTAATCCTATAGTTCAATATTTCCTAACCGCTTCTTGTTGAAGACGACAAACACATATTTAGTTTGTCTATGCATTAATTGCTGATTATTATTATAGCTGGGTTAACATTTGTAATCTACGTGAGATGCCTATTAGAATCTAATAAATGCTATGGCTTAATTCCCAATAATCATTCTTCTCATATTAGTATGAGAAGAATATTATTTTCTGTTTATAGTTTAATTCCTCGTAATCGTACTTTCCATATTAAATCTATGAATTAAGAAATAATGTTGAATTTTCCATTGTGTGGTGGATTTATGAGGTCTAATATCTAGTTCTAAAGCTTAGCTATAATATCCTATTAATCAGGATGAGCGGGGAGATGGGCTTCGGAAGGTTGAGTTATGTGAAGCTGAGGGGGGCTGGAGATGGGGAATGGTAGGTGAATGTTTGAGCTATGTCTTAGACTTCTCAATGTTCACATACCCATTATATCCCTCCATCCATCAATAACTACACTATCTAAACTCCAAGCCGTAAGCTAAGCACCTATATGCAACATCTCCATTACCCTACAGCCTGCAAGCATGCTTAAGTTTATAGACCGGAATATGGACTTTGTAAACTTAAGCTTTACCTAGAAGTTAATCAGCAAGCTTAAGTTTACAAAGCGGGAATATGTTAAGAAAACTTAATTAACTTCAGTTTAATTATTCTTTGATGTTGCTAATGCGTGTTTTGAAAGATGTGAGGGTAAGTTTTCTAGGCAGGGAGGTTAGCTGTACGGCGCTGTTTGATACAGGCTCAGGGGTTACAGCAGTTCAGCGAATATTTTTTGAGGAAAGCTTCGGCGCTAAATGGTCAACGCTTGATAAGCCTATGAAGCTCTACTGGATTAATGGTGAATCTATTCAAGTAGATAAATACGCCCAAATCACCATAATCATAGATGGCTTCAAGCTGCCTGAAACCGTACTCATCATAGACGATTTCATCAAGGAGATTGAAGTGGAGGGTAAGAGAATACAGCTACCCCAACTAATTGTAGGCTCAGGCACCATGGATAAATATGGAATAATACTGGACCCAAGGGAAGGCGTTAAATTAACAGGAGCGACACTGCTGCTTTAAATCATACTTACCCAACCGTTATAGCTAAACACATCTTCTACATAGATGGCTAATATTTCGTGTAGCTTCTATATGTTGTCTTTCACCCTTTCTCTCAAGTATAATTATTGCTATTATTAGGGCTGCGGAGACAGAGATGCTGATGGCTAGAGGTATAGCTATAGTATTCATGTCTATATGACTTAGAGATCCATATCTGGATGGGCATTTAGTTAATATTTTGGATGCTAGTAGCTCGCCTTCACGATATATTCCTTCAACAACTACTTCCACCCCCTCCTTAAGCGATACTTGAGGTCCCTGATACCTTACAATTATCCCGGTTTGATTATCGGTAACAGTGAAAACAAGGCTTAAACCCTCAAATCTAGGAGTTCCAGCAACCTCCCCCATTACAGCTATATATCTCCCCTCATAATTACCCATAACCACCTCCGAAGGGGATAAATATCTTTGCGATGAGGTGAATGTGGATAATGTAAGATAGATGATAAATACAATAGTTAAAGCCATTATTAATACCTTAACCTTCATGATTTAACCCCTCTACGTTTAAGTAGGAGGAATATAGCTAAAGCTGTTAAAGCCCCCCAGTATAGTATGTAGGATATTAGAAGCTCTACATACATTCTCATCTACCTCCAGCAAGCTCAACATCGTAGGATAGGCTTAGCAAAGTTAGGAAGATAAGTAAGGCTGTAATAATGTTGATTATCAGTATTAAAACTGTATGGTGGGCTAGGGCTATGCCTGTATGTGTTATAACTATTGGGTGAAGTGTACGCCAGAGGATTGCTGAGTAGTAGCTTAAAGGTACTGTTATGAATGATGCTATAACATACATAGCTGAAACCCTACGCCTCCTATTTAACTCAGGTATAGACCAGCGTATAATGAAGTAGCCTATAAACGCTAATGCTAAAACCAATGTTGTGGTTTCCCTAGGATCCCAAGACCAGTATTCACCCCACGCTATGTTAGCCCAGAGAGAACCTGTTACTATTGTAACCCAGGATAATGGTAATCCTATCCTCATTGAGGATAAAGCTATAATATCCGCCTTCACAGTTCTCCTAGCTAAATAGATAATACTGGAAACTAAAGCAACACCCATGGATAGATAGCTAATCCAAGCTGGTGGAACATGAACATATAGCACCCTATATACATCAGGTGAAGCTATACCGGCTTCAATAGGGGGAGGGGATGAGAGAGATAAATACATCGACACTAAACATAAGGGTAACGTAGCTACTCCAAAAACTTTCCATAGCTTCAAATCCATCCCTAACTAGGAATAAGTATCAGTATTTAATTTTTTCCAAAGCTTAAAAGTCTAACACTATGTAGAATATTAGAGCTTACCTCTATAACATGTAGACATGTTACAGTATCATTTACTATGTAACTATTATGGTTAATCTGAGTTTAAGAATCCTGATTTCAATACTCAAGCTATTGTGGATATGGTAATGCAAAGTATTACTGAGATTTTATATGTAGCCTACTATCATAGCTAATAATATTTCTATTGTTTCTAGAAGTAAGCTCTGAAGAACTATTAATAGTATATGTTGAGTCTAAGGATGATGTAGTTAATTTATTTCTTGAAGTTAGTGGCTTAGAGAATAAACCGTTAAGCTTTTAAGTAAGGCTGATTTAGGCTTAAGATGGTTTAGGAGCGGTTTTATGAGGAAGGTTTATATTCTTGAACCTGAATGGGAGGAGTCTCATAAGGTAATTAGGGAGGTTGCGGATGTTTTTGTCGGTGTTCCAGGTGTTAAGTATTCTGAAGACCAGCTAATTAATATGTTAAGGGATGTTGATGCTGTAGTAATTACGTCACAGCATAGAATATCTAGGAGGATTATATATAACTGCCCTAAGTTAAAGGTTATAGTTAAGTATGGATCTAAGCCTGGCATAGATAATGTGGATTTAGAGGCCGCAACTGAAAGGAAGATTCCTGTCTGCTATACGTTTGGAGCTAACTATGATAGTGTTGCTGAGTTTACGGTTGGCTTAATGCTTTACGCTGTTAAGAAGATATCCACCGTATCGCAAAGCCTTAAGGAGGGTTTATGGAGGGATTCATTGTTGAGAAGCGGGGTTTTAGGATATGAGTTAAGGGGGAAAACTGTTGGAATTATAGGATTAGGACAGATAGGTAGGAGGGTTGCTAAGATACTTCAGGGATTCGATGTTAGGATAATAGGCTACGATCCATACATATCTAGGGATGATGTTGAGAGTTTAAATGTGGAATTAGTTAAGGATTTAGGGGTGTTGCTTAGAGATTCAGATATAATTACTATACACGCTACATTAACTGAGGAAACATACCATATGATTGGGGAGGAGGAGTTTAAAGTAATGAAGCCAACGGCAATTCTAGTAAATACTGCTAGGGGAGCTATAGTGGATGAGGAGGCTTTAATAAAGGCTCTTAGGGAGGGATGGATTGCTGGAGCAGCTTTAGACGTATTTGAGAAGGAGCCTCCAGATCCGGATAATCCCTTACTTAAGCTTCCAAACGTTATTTCAACACCGCATTATGCATCATGTACATATGAAGCATATAGGAGGGAGGCTATTATAGCTGCTGAGGAGGTTGTAAGAGTGCTTGAGGGATATAAACCAAAATACATAGCAAATCCCGAGGTTCTTAAGGCATTAAGTCTTAAGGATGGGGAGCCTGAAGTATTAAGGAGATTTAGGGAGTTAGGGTGGTGGAATGAATGGAGGTAGAGTTGTTCTTGAAATGTTGAGGGAGTACGAGGTTAAGCATGTCTTCGGTCTTCCTGGAGAGACAACAATCCCCCTATATATGGAGTGGCATGATTTCCCGGAAATAATTCACGTAATGGCTAGAGATGAGAGAAGCGCATCATTCATGGCTGATGCCTATGCTAGAGTATCTTTTAAGCCGGGGATATGTGAATCCCCCAGTGTAGGAGCAACACATTTAATACCGGGAGTTGCGGAAGCATTTAAATCATCACTTCCAATGATACTGTTTACAACAGATATACCGCTCCATCTTGAAAGGAGGAATATGCTTACAGGAATTAACCAAACATCGCTGTTCAGCGGTATAGTGAAGGAAACAGTAACGGTAACGAAAGCGTTGGAGATACCACACATTATTAGAAGAGCGTTTAGAATAGCTACAACAGGGCAGCCTGGGCCCGTACATGTTAGGCTTCCGATGAATATTCTTGAGGAGAATGTTGAAAACCCGGATATTTATGCCCAGAAGGACTTTGCGAAGTATCCTGGACATAGATTCATAGCTGAAATAGAGAAGGTGAAGCAAGCACTAGCAATGCTGGCTAATAGTGAAAAACCAGTTATTGTCTGTGGGCAGGGGGTGCTTTACTCCCAGGCATGGAGTGAAGTTGTAGAGCTTGCGGAGCTGCTTGGAGTACCGGTAGGAACAACAATGACTGGGAAGGGAAGTATACCGGAAACACATCCATTATCAATCGGGGTTGTTGGCTCCCGTGGCGGAACAAGCTTCTCAAACAGGATTCTTAAGGATTCCGACTTAATATTCTACATTGGATGCAATACCGACTCCGCAGCTACTGATAACTGGACACTCCCCCCGCTTGAGAAGGATAGAAGAATAATCCACCTGGATATTAGTAGTGTGGAAGGCGGTAATAACTATCAGACAGACATCATACTGGTCGGTGATGCGAAAGCTACATTAAAAATGATGATAGAAATGGTTAGGGAGAAGGTGAAGAGGGATTATAGGGAGGTTCCGAGAGTGAAGGAAATATTTAAGAATGCTGAAGCGTTTAGGGAAAGCCTTAAGGACTATATGAACTCCAACGAGAAACCCATCAATCCACTTAGAATCGTGAAGGAGCTTGAAGAAAGCATCCCGTCGGAACATGTAATTATAGCTGATCCCGGTGTAAGCGCAATCTACATATCAGCATTCTACAGGGTTAAGAAAGCTGGGAGAAGCATTATATTCAACTACTCCCTAGGTGCTTTAGGCTACGCTATCCCCGCCTCTATAGGGGCATACTATGCTAATAATGGAAATACTGTAGTAGCATTAACCGGTGATGGAAGCTTCGGCTTTACAGCTGGTGAGCTGGAAACTATTAGTAGAGTTGGGGGGAACATTAAGATTATCCTATTTAACAATCAATGTTTCGGATGGATAAGAGCTGCAATATACTTTAAGTATGGACCAAAATACTTCGCAACAGATTTTAAACCGGTCGACTACGTTAAGATTGCTGAAGGATTTGGGATAGAGGCGTTTAAAGTAGAGGAGCCGAACGAATTACCAAACACATTCCGGAAAATCTTCAATTCAAATAAGCCTGCATTCGTAGAGATCGCTGTAGAGCCTGAAGACAGATTTGTCCCTCCAGTTCCATCATGGGTTAAAAAAGCAAGGGAATACGGGCTGAAATACGTTTATTAACCCTACTATACGTGATGCAGCTAACATATTTACAATAAGCTATACGTCCATGATGCTACTAGCATATAATTAATAGGATCTTATCGATTGATTCCCAGCCTTACTGTATTCTGAAATTAAATTGCTTGAATTAACGTCTTACCCCAAGATATAGGGTGCTTAGCTCTGGATGTTTCAGTAGTTCTTGAGCTTCCCCATCGTAAACTATTCTTCCACCTACGAATAGCAGTGCTCTATCCCCGCATTCAAGTGCTTTTCTAGCGTTCTGCTCTACGATAGCTATTGTTATTTTGTAGTTATCTCTCAGATTCACTATTTCCTTCAGGACTTCAATAGCGAGCTTTGGCGATAGGTTTGCTGTAGGCTCGTCGAAAAGCATTACTTTAGGTCTCCTCATCAGGGCCATCGCTATAGCTAGCATCTGCCTCTCCCCTCCACTTAGGGTATTTGCTTTTCTATTATAGTATTTCCTCAATATTGGGAAGTAGTTTAAAACCTCCTCAACCCTATCCTTAGCTTCACTTTTGCTTAGGGTGTAGCTTGACATTATGAGGTTTTCCTTTACGTTCAGGTTTAGGAATATATTACCGATCTGTGGTAGGTATGCTATACCTATTCTGGCGATTTCATGTGTTGGAAGATTCGTAATGTCTTGACCGTTAAACCTTACCTTTCCAGAATATATTGTTGCAAGCCCTGAGATTGCTTTCAGGAACGTTGTTTTACCACTGCCGTTAGGTCCAACTATAACTGTTACCTTATCCCTTATTATCGATGTATTTATATCGAATAAAACGTGGAATTTTCCGTAGCCGGCATTTATGTTTTCAACATCTATCATTTAGCCACCTAGATATTCATCCATTACTCTAGGGTCTTTTAAAACATTTTCTCCAATACCTTCCGATATAATTTTTCCCTTAGACATAGCGTATACGTAGTCAACGTATTGTAGAGCTACCTCAAGTCTATGCTCAACAACTAGGAACGTAACGTTTAGGCTTTTCAGCTTTGTTAGGTAGTTGAAGATTTTATGTGCTAGTGTTGGGTTTAGGCCTGATGCAGGTTCATCAGCCAGTATTAGCTTTGCACCGCTCATGAGGGCTCTACCTATCTCAAGAAGCTTCATCTGTCCTCCGCTTAGCTTAAATGATGGATGGTCTGCTAGATTGCTGAGCTCAATTAGATCAAGTATTCTGTAGGCTTTCTCAACAGCTTCAACCTCCTTCCTTATCCATAACCTCCTGAACGGTGCTTTAAGAAAGCTTTCACCAGGATTATCCGGATATGCTGTAAGCATGTTTTCAATAACTGAGAGCTTAATGAATGGTGCAGGTATCTGGAATGTCCTCACAATACCTAGCCTATAAATCTCGTATGGGGGTAAACCGGTTATATCTCTACCCATATAGATGATTCTGCCCTTATCAGGCTTGTAGAATCCTGAAATAACGTTTATTAGTGTTGTTTTACCGCTTCCGTTAGGACCCATAATTAGGGTTACTGTGTTTTCCTTAACCTCTATATTTACATCGTCAAGTGCGGTAAGCCCACCAAACATTTTCCTAACATCTTTAACTGTTAGGATGCTCATAAAAAGGATTTATGGTTAAAGCCACGTAACTGAGTCTGATGCTGCTGTGTAGATTCCTGCAAGCCTCCACGTATATTTCCCATTCTCCATAGCTATAGCCCAAGCTCATAGTCGGCAATTTCCCTATCGCCAGCCTCGTTAAGCTTAAGCCATCCACTAGCTCCAAACGTTGTCTCCGCAACCTTAGGTAGCGCGCGCGTAGCGAAGGAGCCGTGAGCAAAATTTGGAACTCTAGTTGTAAGATAAGTTAGCGTAAGACCGATGCTTAGAAGTGTGAGAAGATTTGAGAAAATCAAAGCATCCCTATATATAGGATCAATAACCATATTTTAGAATTCATCCCAAAAATTTAAAGCTTTAGTAAAGAGTATAGGACTCAGTAACTTAAGCCCGCCTTCCTAGGTGGTTGTAGACAGTATGAATAGCTTACTATTATTGATCTTCTAAATCATTTACTTATTGGGTTTGATGATATGTTGTTGAAGAATACTTTTACTTTCTTAAATGATAAGTATCGTCTCCAACACAATTTAAACATCTATGAATTGTTGATGATAAGAATATTTTGATGAATAAATCCTCATAGACAACACCCTACTCCCATCAACATCCAACACTGCATAAACCCAATAATCTAAACCATTAACCCTAACACATTTCCCATCAAACACTACATCTCTTCTAGGTATGGATTAACATAATCCCTCACCAACCACCCCAACAGCTACTAGGTCGTGTGGTTTTACGTGTGGGCATTTAGCAGTCGCCTTTAGGCTACTAGGTAATGCTCTACCTCCTAAGACTTGAAAGCTGAATATGGAATGCTAAGCCAAAATCTTAATCTCTAATAGACCTTAACCTCCTCAAAAACTAAATCCTCAACCGGAAACCTAATACTCAACATTAAGTAACAAACAAGAATATATGAACCTTAAGTTGCCAAGCTCCTAAACCGATACTGTCAAGTAACATATAGTAGGCTCATTAAGCTTAAGGCTTAACTTGACGGTATCCCTAAATCCGGATGTGGTAACTTAAGAAGTTGGATGCAATATGTTAAGTTGCCAGGTTCCTAAATCCCATAACTAAGTTTTTAAGTTTCTATTTTAAACTTTAGTATGGCTAAAACCTTAGTGCCGTACCTAGCTCCAATAGAGGAGGAGCTTGTGAGGAAGCTAGGTATTAGGGATAAACCGTTTAAACCAATTATAGCTATTGGTGGTTTAAGCGGTTCAGGAAAGGATACTCACGCTATGCTGCTTAGAAGAAAGCTGGAATGTAGGGTTGGGCTAAGATTAAAAGTTACTGTTGCTGGCCACTTCGTAAGGAGGTTAGCGAGGATGGAGGGGTTTAGCGAGAAGGATCTTGACCAGTTTATGAAGAAATATGAGTTTTCAGAGGATTATGCTGAGAGGATAGATAAGAGGATTGAGAGGGAAACATTAGAGAATGCTTTAAGGAATGGGGGGATATATGTTGGTAGGATGGCTCCCTTCACTATAGGTAAATGGGGGTTTACGGTATGGCTGCTTGTCTCACCTGAAGTAGCAGCGCAGAGAATAGCTAAGAGTAAACGTAGACCTGAACGTAGCCTACCGCTAGATTTAATCGTGAAGAAAATAGTTGAAAGAAACAATACGGATGTAAAGAGGCTGGAGAGAATATACAATATTAACATTCAGAAACTTATAGGAGAGCTTAACCTGGTAATCAATAATGAAGATGATAAAGAAAAGGTTTCAGAGGAAATATATAGAGGCTGCATAAAATACCTTAAAGATTCAGGCTTCATCTAATAAGTAATCACTTCCAACATAATCACCATATCAAGATTTTATAATAGACTTCTTGCCAATACTAGTAGAAGATCTTAATTGAACATTAGCCAACCATAATGAAATGCTCGTTTAAAGTAGTAGATATAGATTACTTGAGGTAATTTTACTCAAGTAATATCAATTTGGTATACGGTAAGGTTTATAAAATGGTTTACCTTTATTCAGCGATTATATGAGTGTAGTAAGTGTTAAAGTTCGGGGAGAAGTTAGGGAGAAGATGAAAAATACGCGAATAAGGTGAATTGGGCGCAGGAGATCAGGGAGGCTATTGAGGAGAGGCTTAAACAGCTTGAGGCTGAGGAAAACTTTAAAGTGGTTTTACAGGAGTTAGAGAATGCTAAATGGAGTATGCCTAAGGGCTTCTCAGCTGCTAGCGTGAGGGAGGATCGTGATAGTGGTTGATACCTTTATCCTCATAGCCTTCTTTCTACGTGAGGAAGGTTGGAATGAATTCGCTAAGCATATGGTTAGAACAGTATCTCTAGATCATGCTGTTAAGGAGTTCTATAATGCTGTTTGGAAGGCTGTAAGTATAAAAAGAGAATTGATAGTGAAGAAGCGTTAAGATGTGTTGGCCTACTCAAGAAATACCTTGATAAAACATGCAGCTAATAAGAGAGGATGAGTATCTGGACAGAGCGTTGGAGATAGCGCTTAAAGAAGGAATAACGGTTTACGATGCGCTCTACATATCACTAGCAATTCATCAAAATAAGCCAATACTTACCCTTAACAAAAAGCAAAGAGAAGTATCTAGAAAATATGGAGTAACAACTTTGCCGTAGAGGCTTAAGCCTGCAAAGAATAGAAGCGGAACTCAGTAGTTAAGTAAAGTCTTCATTCTGCTATCGAGTTATTTAGTTTGATAAAAGCCTAAACCTCCTATACAGGATATGAACCCCCATCAGCCCGCTTTACTTCAGGATCTAGCTCCACAAATTATGAGGGTGAGAGAAACACCATCGAAATTATTGCAGCAATTCTTTATCTAAGACAATCCAGGCTGCATGTTCTTACAGCCCACTAAATCAAGTTTAGAAACTTTACTAACAATTCAAATAATTTTTATTTAAGTTTATGATGCTGTGATTCTTTGTTATTACTTTATATTTCTGAGTTAAACGGTTATTTGACTAATTGTATTAACGAGTTTTTCAACATCCTCCCTTGTATTATATATGTAGAAGCTTACTCTTACGGAGCCTTTTAGATTTAGGTTTTCATGTAGTGGTTGTGCGCAGTGGTAGCCGCTTCTCACCATTATGTTGTTCTGGTCTAGTAGGAGAGCTACATCATGGGGATCTATACCATCAATATTAAAAGCTGCAATACCTATTCTCCTATTTAAGTCATTAACTCCATAAGTCTTAACGTTTCTAAGATCGCTTATACTGTCCATAAATGTTTTTAGGAGTGATCTTTCATGGATTAAAACATTATCCATACCTATACTACTTAAATACTTTAAAGCCTCCATAAGTCCTAAAGCACCTGGAATGTTTTGGCTTCCAGCTTCAAACTTTGAAGGTATTTTACTCCATGAAACCATACATCCACCCTTAATACTTACACTACTTACCATCTCTCCACCAACAATTGCTGGATCTAATTCTTCCAGAAGTTCTTCACGTCCGTAAAGCACTCCAATACCTGATGGTCCAAGCATTTTATGGCCTGTAAAGACTAGGAAGTCGCAGTCTAGCTTTGATACGTTAACAGGTATGTGTGGGGTAGATATAGCTCCATCAACAACAACTTTAGCGTTAAAATCGTGAGCTTCATCAGCAATCCTTTTAACATCATTTATAACTCCAAGTACATGTGAGGCATGGGTTAATGCTACAATTCTGGTTTTCCTATTTAAAGCATTACTTAACTCATCATAGCTTAACTCACCATTCTGATCAACACTAATAAATCTAACCTTAACTCCTTTAAGTTTAGATATTTTAATCCATGGAAGAATATTACTGTGATGCTCCATTGTTGTAGTTATGACTTCATCATCTCTTCTAAGCTTAGACATAAAGCTTAATGCAACAATATTTAATGCTTCAGTAGCATTCTTAGTGAAAACCACCTCATTAAATTTAGCACCGATAAAATCAGCTACAACTCTACGTGCCTTCTCGTAGAGCTCAGTAGCTTCCTGACTAATCGAGTATACAGCCCTGTATGGAATGGCGTAATGGTTCTCGTAGAATGTCTGAATAGCATTAATAACTTGTTTAGGCTTATGAGTTGTTGAAGCATTATCTAAATACACAATATTCCTCAATATAAGCATTGGAAAGTCGTAAACTATCTTGTATGGATTTATAGACATAAATCCCCCTTAAAATCTCCTCCTAACTATTTGCTCCTGGTTTCTTAGCCACTTCCTAGACCATGCTTGAAGACACTTCTCAGAGCAGAAAATATGAAGTTTATTTACACAGCATGTTTTCCTTGTAATCGGCTTATCAACAAGCCTCCCGCAAATTTCACATCTCAACATAATATCACTAAAGATAACCGTGTTATTTAAAAACTTTACGTTAATAAAATAAGCCTAGCAGCTTAGGAGTTAAGTATGGTATATTGCTGTATGTTATGTATATAGCTTAATCTATCATAACAGTTTTAAAAGATGTTATATAGATTTTAAATGTGCAGTGTGGGCTTAACCTATCCACATCTAAACCTAACAGCACCTCATATTTAACTTCTAAGTTGCCACGTTCTAAAACAGTACTTACTATATAATTTTGAAAGGATGTTGTTAGCGAGGTTAATACTGAACTCATCTTGAAACTAGATTAAATAGACTAAAATCCCTTTGTGTTTTGTGGATTGGGGTTTTAAGGTCTCTGGTGGAAGTGGTTGGTAAGAGGGCTTCAAGCCTAAAGCAGATTATGGATAGATCTAGTTTCACACGTCAAACAGTCTATAATCATTTGAAACGCCTTGCTGCTATCATCTCTCTAAGCATTCAGTTGATGGAGTTGAGTAGCTATAGGACGTGAGCTTAACATTTCAGAGATTAAAGCATGCATGCCGCTTCGAGAAGGGTGATGGTGCAGAAAGATCAAAAGTAGCTGCAGGGAAGTATCCTCTAACAACCAAATAAACCTATTTTAGTCTAGTTTAGAGATGAGTTCATAGTAAGTTTAAACTATACCCTAACATATACACAAGAAAAGAGGTTGGAGGGGCTCTAAAGTCTTTATGGACCTATTGCTTGATAGCCTGTCTTATTAGTGGTGCTAGTAAATTAGAATTAAGGATATTGTCTGCTGTAAGAAATGTTGGGGTTGAAAAGGTTATTGTCAGTTGTCAACGCGACCTTACCTCTGGTGTTTTGAGGTAGTTTTCAAATTGTTCTGCATACTTATAGCCAGTGTCTGGGAATATTAGGATGTATACTCCTTCGTCTTTGGAGATTTTATTGAATGCATGGACAACAGCACCCGCGCTTAACCCTATGAGTAAGCCCTCTTTTCTTGCTATGTTTATAGCTGCCTCTATAGCTTCTCTCTGTGTAACATCCACTACATCGTCGAAGTCCACCCAATGAATCCACCTCATTCCTGTCTCTATTCTTCTTATGCCGGGTATGACCTCGTTTGGGGCTGGTTGAACACCAACTATTTTTACGTTGTCTCCATACTTGTTTTTGAAGTAAAAGGATATGGCGCTCATATGTCCAGATGTTCCTAAACCACCTATTATGTATGATGGCTTTAAGCCTACACTTTGAAGTTGTTGATCAAGCTCTTGTGCAGTATATTTTAGGTGAACTTTAAAGTTAGCATCGTTTTCAAACTGGTTCAGATGCGTTGCATTATCTGTTCTAGCTTGATAGTCTACTTGGCCTATTGCCTCCACAGTTAAGCCTACTGGAAGCCTGACAACTTCAGCGCCTAAAACTTCAAGATATACGTCGCTCACTTTCTGTATGGTTTTAGGTATGTACAGCTTTGTTTTTACACCTAACATGTTCGCTATGGAGGCTAGGGCTATCCCAGTATTGGTGGATGTAGCTTCATAGATTACCTGTCTAAGTACTCCATTTTCTAAGGCATCGTTCAGCATGGACCAGCCTATTCTATCCTTAACACTATTGCTGAAGGGGTTAAATCCCTCCAGCTTAGCCCAAACACTTCTCCTATTACTTGATAGGGAGTTTAGCTTAACAAGTGGTGTAGGCCAGCCTTTATAGAGAAGCTCCAAGGTGCTATTGTAGACTTTAAGGGCTGATGTATCTTTCCCCCATGTTGGAAGAAGATCCTTCAACATAATGTTTACTTGCGGAGTTTCAACTGAAACCTTGAAGCTCTTCGGCGGTAGCTTCGGACCCTTAATTCCAGCTTTGATGATGTCTTCCTTAGTTATAGGTTTTAGGCCATGTTGCAGTGACCTTAACCTAATATTGGAGAGACTGATTTTTACAACCGGTATTTTTACGGCTGAAAGTAGGTCAAGGCTGTAGAATAGATCATGCCCATCAAGGATTACGTTAGTTTCCCCATCTACAAGTACTGGGCAGCTTATTACTCCTGTTTTTAGTATTTTAGCGTAAAGAGGCAGCACCTCTCTCAGATCCATGTATTCGGCTGGTTTTAGACTTTTCAATTCGACAAGCTCAACTTCTTTACTCATTATTTTCACCTTTATGCATCGACCTTTATACAATATAACACAGTTATATTTAAATCTATTTATGAATGGTGAAGACATACAATCTTAATGTGGTAGCTTAGAGGTTAATATATTGAGTTGATGTTATGGCTAGCCTTACATTGCATATTTAAAATCCCATTTAAATCTATGTAGTATCTCTTTAAAAACTTAGGTTTATGATAGCTGTTAGCTATTTAAGAGATTAACGTTATCTCTAGTTTTAACTAGTTCATCAAGAATTCTATGTTGACATTTCCTCCATTATAAGTTCCCACTCTATTGCTTTTCACCACTAATAAAACTAATTATCAACTTCCAAAATGCTCCACTTCTTACATTTTTATTTCACTTCTCTTTATGGGGTTAAGTAACCAGCTGTTTAAATTTTAAGCATTCGAGGTATTTTAAAATATCTAAGTTCTCTCTTGCTTATTTTGGACTTAGCAACTTAAGTTTGTCTTTAAGTGAGTATAATATGTTAAAAGAATCTTAAGATGTTTAATCCATAAAACTCTAAGACTTAATAAAGAAATTTACATTTTAAAATTACTTCTAAAGCATTACAGTACATATGGATAGTTCCCAGCACAACGTTAGCTTTCTGAACCTTCGCCTTTACTAAACGGATTTGATTTTATGTTGAGGAATGCCTCTGCTTAAATAAGAAGTATATGGTGAGCCCTATATGTAGGGAGCATTGGAGAAAATATTTGAAGCATTAACGATATTATCCATAGCTACTTATCTTAGAAGCTTCATTAGGCTTTCATATATGTGGAGAACTTCCTCCTCATCGTTAACGTTTTTTATAAGCATACGTCCTCCTCTAAATATACTGACCTCTACATCATCACTATACTTAAACGCCACCATCATTGCTGATTTAAGCTTAACTTTAAATCTTAGCTTAATTTTTCCATACATTTCTTCAAGTGGTATGTTTAATGGCGATATGGGATTAACATTAACGGTTTTACCTCCACACATCCATGTAATTTTTAGCTTAGACTGTTTAGGCTCAGCCTCCATACTGCAGGCTGAGCAGTTAGGTCTTTTAAGTACATCTATGATTGAAAACTCCATATGTTTAAAATCGCAAACTAGAAGTTTGCCTTTAAGGCTATTGTTTATACCTGCTATGAGTTTTATGGCTTCCATAGCTTCAATAGCTCCAATAATGCCTGTTGTTGCTCCAATAACACCTCTAGTTTCACATGTTGGAAGATCTCTATCATTAATTGATGGGAAAATACATTCTAGGCATGGTGTTTCAGGAGGATTAAATACTGATACGTTCCCCTCAAACCCTATAGCCCCACCGAAAATGTATGGAATCTTATTTTTAATGCAAACTCTATTTATAATGTAGCGTGTATCCATATTATCTAAACCATCAACAACTACATCTACATCACCGATAAGCTTTTCAGCATTTAAAGCATTAATATTTTCAGGAATAGGCTCAACATGAACATCAGGATTTACCTCAATTAACCTCTCAGCTGCAGCCTCAACTTTAGGATAACCTACCTGTTTAATACTGTAAAGTACTTGACGATGAATATTATGTATTTCAAGAATATCCTGGTCAATAATCTTAATGTATCCAACGCCTGCTAAAGTAAGATATAAAGCTGCAATACTGCCAAGTCCACCTATACCTACAATAGCTACCTTAGATTCCTTAAGTTTCCTTTGGCCTTCAACTCCAAGCTCACGCAAAGCTATCTGACGGCTATAGTACTCGGAAAGCATAAATTAGAATTTGCTAGGATATAAAAAGATAACGGAGTTATTCCTGATTTATGATATCTACATAATATTCGATGAGTCAAGTTAACATGTAATAAATTCATAGAACAAAGTTGACGGTATCCTAACGTAGCTTAGAGTTAAGTATAGTTAAGCTTGTATGTTATTTATGTAGCTAAACTCTTATTTCTTTTAGTGACTCAACGCTTTTCTTAAGTAGTTCGTTTATGTTTAGCTTTTCTTCGATAGCCTTAATGTCTTGAAGATTAGATGCTGTTGCTGGCTTACTTGGTTTAGCCCAGCATCCAGTTCTCGGTAAGCATCCTGTATTTACGCGTATACATGATTTATCATAGGTTCCAATTTCTCTAGCTATTCTTTCAGTTTCAACCTTGTCAAACCCTATTAATGGCCTAAATACTGGAAGCTCTGATGCTTCATCTATTGTTTGGAGGTTTGAAAGTGTCTGTGAAGCTACTTGAGCTAGATTCTCACCAGTTACTATTGCTTTAGCATTAACTTTCTTAGCAAGCTCGTTAGCAACCCTATACATCATCCTCCTACATAGAATACATGTATATTTAGGAGCTGCTTTTCTAAACTCTATTAGGTTATGCTCATGCCTATACGTATATGCTCTTAGCGGTACTCCAACACTCCAATGCTTTAATACTTTCAATACCTCAATATATCTTAAAAGATCAGACTCATCCCCTCCCCTTGGGAAATACGCAAACAACGGGTAAACTATACATCCCCTCTTCATCATCATCCATGCAGCTACAGGTGAATCTATACCTCCAGATACTAGACATACAACCTTTCCTGAGGATCCTATTGGAAGCCCACCTGGACTTTTAATCTTACTATTGTATATGAAGCATTCATTACCTCTAACTTCAATATAAACTACTTTTTCAGGATTTTTAAGATCAACCTTACATTTAACTACTTCAACAATCAGCCCCCCAATACTTCTCTCCAGATCTAGACTTGTAAATTCATGTTTACCCTCCCTACGTGCTCGAACAGCGAAGCTTTTAGCATTACCTATAAGGTTTGCTGCATTCATCCTTATAAATTCCTTAAGGTTTTCAAGCTTAATATGGGTGCATGGAGCAAAGTAGACAACCCCGAAAACATATGGTAAAACCCTACATATAGGCTCTACGTCCCCGCACTCCAGGAATATTCTTCCACCAAACTGATCTACTTTAACGCTAACTCCACCAAGCCCGCTTAGAATGTTTTTTATAAGAATATTTATGAATCTCCTCCTAACAGGAGGGGATTTAAGAGCTATTTCGCTATAAGCTATAAGTACTCCATTCCACATGAAAACCACGAAATCTACGCTACAATTATGTATTACGCTATAAACTTTATTTGCTCTGCGGCTTAATTAATTTTCTTTACGGATTGGAGAACTGTTGATTAGAGACTTACTCTTTTAGCTATACATCGAACATAGCGTTTCGCTAAACATGATGGCCTAGATTATAGCTGTTGATTCAAGCGGTGCTCGTAAGTGTGGTGGTTGAGAGAATATATGGTGGGAGGAGATACATCAGGATACATTTCACAGTAGATGTTAGGAGAAGAGGGATTTAGCGATGAATATAACTATGTATGACTTATAGGTTCTACCAAGCTTAGTAATGGATGCTTCAAGACGTAGGCTAATATCTGAGGTATGCATGGAGCATGGATCAGGAAGCATGTAGGCTTCTCAAAAGGAATGGGATAAATCCAATTATTAAGCCTAGAGGAATGCTAGGGCAGACCGAGATCCTCCTGAAAGACATGTATAAGCCACCATGTTCAAAGCATTTTGGGAGGATGGTAGAGTGATTAGTTATGGTAGAGGTAAGCTGCTGAAACAGTATTCTTAACATTTAATATGTGGAGAATACTTCATGGCTAAGCATGGAAACATAGCTAAGAGTTAATGACTAATGCATACATATACAAAATGATAATAAACCTACAAAACTAAAGTAGAAGCAAACAGCTAAAAACAGGAAAGAATCTAAACCAGAAGAATTAAGTCATAAAGCTTTAACGATTACTATAAATTGGATTTATACTAGGCTTGCACTCATAGGTAGATTTAAATATAACTGCGTTATAAGTGTATGATAGGCCGGGTGGCCGAGCGGTTAGGCGGCGGGCTGCAGACCCGCTATACAGGGGTTCAAATCCCTTCCCCGGCTCTATCTTCAGGACGGGAGCCCACACTTTAGGGCGAGGCTCTGTAAACTTAAACTCTATTCTCTCCTTATCTATGGTGAAGCTATGTTTAGGATTATTAGTTTTGTTAGGAAGAAGCTTAAGTTTAAGCTTTGCAGCTAATTTCGGAGCTTGGTAACTAATGGTCAACTATTAACCATCGTATCCCACATAACTTTTTTCTACAGTTTCTTAGTATATGTTATGATTGATTTGCTTGAGGTTTTAGGGATGAAGGGAAATTACAGATCCAACATAAAGCAAGTAAATACCTAAATGGGGAAATAGCGAGAGAACTTTAGCGAAATACTGTAGAGGTTCATGTTTTGAAAAGAATCTCTAGTCATTCATCTACAACATTAAAGAATAGTGAGCATCAGCGAAATGTTGTAAACATATTGAGATCTAATAGATTAAAGTGAGGAGCTTTACTTGATTTTAGATGCCGGCAAGAGCTTCCCTTTAAAATTGCCCTCATCCTATTTATGGAAAATTTAGAGGTGATTGAAGCCTTCTGAGTAGTGGCTACTCATAATTTCAGCATGGTTTAGAGTGTATCGTATGCTCGCTAGTATATTTGGCAGGGTTTTTGTCGAAGGTTGTTTTGCACATTTCACAGCAGAAATAGTAGGTTTTGCCCATGTACTCCGACTTGAACTTGGCCTTTTTCTCGTCGACATTCATTCCACAGACCGGGTCTTTCACCATCTACTCTCACCTCCTTATAACTTAATTAGTTTGAGGGTTGCTGAGTTGATAACGACAAATAAGGAGCTAAAAGCCATGGCTCCAGCAGCTATTATTGGGGTTAGTAAGCCGAAGGCAGCTATTGGAATGGAAACGGTGTTGTATATGAATGCCCAAAATAGGTTTTGTTTAATTTTTTTCATGGTTGCTTTGCTCAGCGTTATTGCTCGAGCTACATCTCGTAAATCGTCTTTGATTAGGACTATGCCGCCCGTCTCTTTTGCGATGTCTGTTCCGCTACCTATAGCAATGCCGATGTGGGCTTGGGCAAGAGCTGGAGCATCATTGATTCCATCGCCAACCATAGCGACAACTTTGCCTTCGCTTTGCAATTTTTTGATAACGTTGACTTTTTCCCACGGCAAAACATTGGCAATAACATTGTCAATGCCCAGTTGCTTAGCTATTGCCCTTGCTGTCCGCTCATTGTCTCCTGTGAGCATGACGATTTCAAGTCCCATTTTTTTAAGGTTCCCGACGGCTTCTCCAGCATTATCTTTAAGCGTATCCATAGCCGTCACAATTCCGACGATTTCACCGTCTACTGCAAGGAGCATGGCTGTTTTCCCCTCCTCCTCAAACTTGGTCATATAAGTTTCCACATCCTCTCCGATACTTATCTCGTTTATCTCCATAAGCCTACGATTCCCGAAAAGTATGGTTTTCCCCTTAAAACATGCTTTGACGCCATGTCCAGGTATAGCCTCAAAAGCTTCCGCATCCGGAACTTTGATGTTAACGGAGGAAGCTTTCTTTAAAACAGCTTCAGCTAGCGGATGTTCTGAACCCTTCTCTGCGATTGCAGCAAGTAATAGGATTTCGTTTTCTCCATGGCCTTTAAGCGCTATGACATCTGTAACTGAGGGTTCGCTTCTCGTTAAAGTTCCGGTTTTGTCAAAAACAACCGTTGTCAGTTTCCCAGCATTTTCAACGTATTCCCCTCCCCTCAGAAGTATGCCGTACTCAGCCCCCTTACCAACTCCTGCCAAGATAGCTGTGGGTGTGGCTATGCCAAGCGCGCATGGACAAGCTATAAGTAGTACAGCTAATAATACGAGAAAAGCGGAGGAAAACCCTTTAGTAACTAGCCAGTAGGTAAAGGCTATACCGGCAACCGTGAAAACTGCAGGAACAAAATATCCGACAATACGATCCGCAAGCTTCTGCACTGGTGCGCTTGATGCTTGAGCCTCTTCCACTAAGTGAACTATTTGCATGAGAGCCGTATCTTCTCCAACTTTTGTTGCTTTAATCTTCAGCAAACCTGTCTTATTGATTGTGGCTCCTAAAACCTCACTGCCCACGCTTTTTTCAACAGGTAAGCTTTCGCCAGTGATGATTTTCTCGTCAACAGAGGAATAACCATCAACAACGACGCCGTCTGTAGGAATCTTTTCGCCAGGCTTAACGACAAGTATGTCGCCGACCTGTACCTCCTCAATCGGTACCTCAACCTCTCGGCCATTCTTCAATACTCTTGCAATGGTGGGCTGAAGCTCAAGCAACTTCCGAATTGTCGCAGCAGTCCTTCTCCTAATGCTTTCTTCAATAAACTTACCAAGAAGCACGAAAGCCAGGATCGCTACTGCAATTTCCAAGTAACCATACCCTTCTGAACCAAGCCATGGAAAGAATGTGCAAGCTGCTCCGTAGCCCCATCCAGCAAGCACACCAGTAGTTATGAGAACATCCATGTTTACGGAGCGGTTTTTAAGCGCCTTATAAGCACCATAATGGATACTCCATCCTGCAATCCAAACGATTGGCGTTGACAGAATGAAGAAGGCTAGGTCCCATGCTGAGACTCCAACTATTTTAAATGTCATAATCGCAACGGTAAGGCCGAGCATGCCAACCACCCGTAATGCTGCAACACTTACCACTCCTGTTAGGGCTAAAGCAACCCTTCGCTTCATGGCTTTTAATTCTTGTTCAGGTTGTTCATAGGTTCTGGCACATACTTCGCTACAGAAATAGTAGATTCGATCTCCAACCTTACGCTTAATAGCCTTATCGGCATCTACCACCATACCGCAAACAGGATCTCTCGGCAACTCAGCAACCCCACCATAATAGTGCGTTTCTGGAGTATAAAATTATGTCTATTAAAAATGTAGACCTGGCAACTTAAACACACGGAGACACTTATCCCAAGTTGCCAGGTCTAAATATATCTTATAAGCACTGATTTATGCTCTAATCTTGGAATCAGCATAGGCATCCCCTCTTGTATAGACAGTGTTTCTCCCGAACTTTCCCCATCCCACGCGCTATTACTAATCTATAGCTAGGGAAAGTTTACCAGAATCTTTAAGATATTTATGTCCAGCTTGTAGGACATAAATTGGATTTCCAAAATAAGGATTTTGTATGCATATGGATGCTTGACGTTGTGCATGCATTTGATGTTTGCTTCTGGATTAATGTTTAGCTTTGTGGCTTAATTTGAACTTCGTAAATCCGCCATTCAATAAGTATGAGGAAGCCTCAACACTATTCCTTAACCCATACCTAAAATGGAAGTATGACTCGAGAATTAAGCCGTAAAGCTTAATCAGTTTTAGAAGATTAATTCTTAGCCCCGGTTTTGTGATGGTGTTTGGAGGCTAGTATTGCTCTAGCTAGATTGAGGTTTTCAGATATTGATGTTTTTAGGCTAAGTGAGAGGGCTGTAGTACATGTTAGCCAGCATCCTCTACATGAATTTATGATGTTTAAAGCTTTAGGGTAGCTGTTCAGTAAGATGCTGTTTAAATCTTTGCTTAGCACGTTTCCGAGAACTATGTCTCCACGTGCACCACATGCTAAAACGTTTCCGCTAGGGCTAACTGCAAAGTATAGTTTGCAGGCATCACATATCTTCCTAGCTTCACCCTTAAAGTAGTTTATGAATCCGTATATGTAGCTGTATGTTAAAGGTATTTTGCCTGGATTCTCAGTTTTAGCTTTAACTATGTGGTTTACAAGACTTACTACCTTACTATTATCGATCTTTAAATCCTCAGGATTGCTTGAATGTATTGGCTGTATTGTTAGATAATCTACCTCATCCATGATTTCATTTATGAATCTAGGTATTGCGTCGATATTGTTTCTGGATATAACTGTATTAACCCCAACCCTAACACCCTCCCTCCTCAGACTCTTCAACGCATTTATTGATTTTAAATATGTTCCATACCCCCTAACGATATCGTTTACTTCAGGTGGACCGTCAATAGAGACTGTAACATAGTCGAATACCTTAGCTATTCTTTTAGCTCTCTCCTCGTTGATTAGGAGACCGTTAGTATTCATTGAGGTAATGCAGCTATACTCATGCAGCCTACTGGCTAGGGCTTCCAGATCTCTTCTAATTGTTGGCTCCCCACCGCTGAAGTCAACTATAACAACTCCTAAATCCCCAATTTCATCCATTAATTTCAGGGCTTGGGAAGTGTTAAGCTCATCCTCTCTTATCCTCCAATTACTGCAGTATAAGCATCTTAAATTGCATCTGTACGTGATTGAGTAGGACGTAAATATCGGCCTCCATCTATTGAGGGTTTTAATACTGAGGTATCTGCCTAGAATTTCCAGGTAGGATTTAACCCTACTCATAACGTCTCCTTAAGCCTAGCTGAAAGTATGTTTTCATTATCCTCAGCCTTTATGAATACCGGTACATTCCTGAGTTTTGTAGCTCTGAAGGATATGAAGAGCCATTCACCAACATCTAGGTATGCTGTTTTATCAAGTATATCTGGGCTTATACCTGCAGCCTCAGCAATAACCCTCCTATCATACTCTCTCGGCAAGGTTCCCGTGAAGAAGCTCTGTATTTGCTGTATTGCGTTAACGTTTAGGTGGGCTACACGCTGGGTACTTATCCATCCATGCAGTCTATACTTCCTCCCCTGTCTTAGAAGTCTTTCAACAGCTATGTTTACATCGTAGGTATAGTCCTCTCTAGCAACCCTATCAGGTATGAATTCCTGAGCTTCATCAACAACGATTAGGATACGTGCACCCTGAATGCTTCTCTTCCTCTCACTGAATAGCCTATTTATAAGTCTACTTGTAAACATTCTTGCATCGTATACGTCGGGAATATAGACTACTGTAAGCTTCCCGAACCCGCTGTTAACTGGGCTTATAAGCCTGCTGGCTAATAGCTCAGGTGTTAAGCCGTGCTTCTCAGTTTTTCCTCCAGCCTCCTCAAAAATTCTAGCTATGTAGTTGATTTTGGAGATTAGCTTTTCAGGCGGGAACCTTAACCTTCTCAAATCATCCTGGCAGCTACCGATCCTGCTTAGAATCTCCCCGTATACTTCATGATCTGCAATCTCCCTAATACTTGTAGATAACGGTACATTACGTGTTCTTAGTAAATGCTTAATATCTAAGGCGAGGTTCTTAGCTTCAGCCCTATCCTCCTCCTCAAGTAGCTGTATTACCTCCTCAACAGATCCTTCAGCCTCCATGCTGATCCTCCGGACTCTACCCTTACTAAACAGTTTCTGGACTGATTCCTCCAGGATGTTTATGCTTATCTTCTCCAGAAGAGTTTCAGGAATAACTTGGGATGAGAGGAAGGATTCAACGTTTTGATTAAATTCCTCGGTAGTGTATACTGCGCCATCCTTAAGAATTAGGTCGAGGAGACCTACGCTATACTCCCCAGCAGTATCTATAACTACTATTCTCGTATCATGCATGTATTCAAAAACCTTCCTAACAATAACTGATGTAATGTTTGACTTTCCAACACCCGTAAATCCGAATACTCCTCCATGATACTTTACAAGCTTCTCAAGATTAACGGTTAGCTCCTTACCGAATCCCTCCATAACCCCTATGGCGACACCGCCATGAACGTTAACAAGCCTATCAACAGCATCGATGGATAGAAGCTTAGCATCAGCCCCCTCCAGCGGCGAGATTGTTTCATTCCTCTCGAAAACAAAATCTCCATCCCTAACCCTCATAACATATCCTATATATACTGAGTATATGTCTATCCACGTATCCTCGCTAGCACCCCAGCTTTTATCGATTTTCTCTAGGAAGTCAAGCCTTAATGTTCTGGGCATGTTTGGACTCATGGATAGAAGCTGGTAGTGGACTGGCTTAACCCCAACAACCTCGTAGATTAGGTATACATCACCATCACCACCATATCTTCTAGAAGCTATAAAGCAGGGCTTCTCAAGCCTGTTTAAAACCCTAATGTTGAACTCAGCTTCAAAAATACCCAGCATGCTTGAAAGGGTTATAGATCCCTCCCTAACCATGTATGTTCTCTCCTTAATCTGGGAGGATTTAAGCCTAGCCTTAAAGAAGCCGTTCAAATCATCGAAGGGATTCATGAAATAAAAACCACCTGCAAGATATAAACTTTTACAAGTTAAGAATGGCTTTCATCGTCTTAACGTCAGTATCCCTTAGCCTCCCTCAACCTTTCAGCTTCTAAACGTATATCTCTAAATCTTCTTGATGCGAAGTATGCCTTATATCTTCTAGCTACTGATCCAAGCTCCATATCTGCTACCCCCTTAATCATTGCTTGAGCCTGTCTAGAGTATGTTTTAGCCAGCTTATCTGATAGGAATAGTAGGTGGTTATGCCCCATCTCCTCAATAACGTTCGGATTATCCGATAGGCTTAAAACGTGTAGGACGATGTCTCCAATACTGCTGTTAATTCTTCCCTCAATAAATGGATTAATAACGGTCCCCCTCCCCTCCTCAACAGCCTCAATCCTCGTAACGTTTAGGCTATCGAAGGATGGATAGTATGGTCTATCATAGCAGAATACTGGGCTTCTAACTGATGGATCGAGCTCCGATGATCTGAGCTGGAAGTAGCTCTTTATTAGGAAGCATTCCCTAGTTATAATCTTCCTTACTGCTTTAACCCCATCATCCTCCGTTAGAACTGTTGAGAGACAGTAGTCGTATTCAAGAGTTCTCCAAGGGGTTTTCACATATTCATAGTTTAATGCGCTAAGTATTGTTAGTAGTGCTCTATCACTTCTCAAGTTAAATACCCTACTTGTTAGGCTGCCTGACTTAGCTATTAGCTTAACATTCCTAATAAGGTCTGTAGCGTTTGTATCCTTAGCTATTCCTACAGCTAATATATTGCTTCTTAAAGCTACGTCAAGTATTTTGTATAGTAGTATTAGGTTTAAGGTATTTATATCCAGCGAGGTAATCCATCTCCCCCCAAGCATTAACGGATGCCTCACCCCACTTAAAATATGGTTAACAACCTCCATGCATGCATGCTCAACCCTAACCCAGTAATCCCTCAGGCTATCGTTAATTCTTAAACTACCGTTTTTAAACTCAAAAACCTCCCCGTTAAGCCTACTGTTAAGCTTAAGAGCTTCTTTAAAAACTCTTCTTCCAACACCTACCTTAGAAATTACGTCATCAACATCAACCCACTCCCCTACATGATTATCAATTAAATACTTAATTAAAGCATACTTAGCATATATGCCTCTCCTAGGGATATGGAAGATTCCTGAACCTATGTTTCCGGCAAGAACAAGATCAGCCTTACTAACCTTGCCGTATACAGTATCTAAACCCTCAAGAATACATCTGCTTGTAGATGTGAGAACTCTAAAATCTCTTAGGAGAGGACCGTACGATCCTGAAATAAGACCGTCGAAAAGCAGGATTTTAACATCACCCCTACCTAAAGCCTTTAGGCTTAATGTAAGTTCTGAAAGCTTCATTAAGGCGTAGGATATGCTTTCAACACCTCTTGAAACCTCAAGATCGCTTGAATACCTATCCAATCTAGGCTCAATAAACGGTAAATCCTCAATCCATAACGGTACACTAACAGCTAAAGCCATATCCTCACCCCCCTCAGGATTGGAAACATCAATCCTAACATCATCCCCAACAGTAAGCCTACCATAGTAGCCTACAGCACATGAGTATATTAAGAGCATCTCAAGCCTTTCCTCCTGGGCTATAGATCCATCAACGCCAAAAATCCTAAAATCCCCACAGCCGAAAAACTCTTTAAAGCATTCAATTCCCCTATAGCTAATATTCCTAAATAATGATTTAAGCCAGCCTTGACCTGAAACACTTCTTAACCTATCCTCAAACAACTCTATTAGAAACCTTACAGATCTTGAAAGATTAGATGTATGGATAAATGATGAAGCCATAAGATATAAAGTAAAGCCTAGATTTATACTTAATGTTAACACATCAGAACTAGCGACCCTCATCACAGATCAGTAAGGAACCAGACTCATCACCGTACTAATACAAATATTACAGCTTTAAATATATTGTGTAGAAGCCATCGACCCGGCAACTTAACATATTGTATCCAGCTTCCTAAGCTGCCACGTCTAATTTGGATACGTTAAACTTATATGTTGTCTATCAATGTAGTTTTATGATAGCATTAACGGCAGCCTACCTCTAAGATGTAGGGGTGGAGATCAATTGATGAAGCTATAGGAATCCCTGCTTAGCTATGGAGGGGTTTCATATGTTTATTCATCCGGAATGTATACCATGCATTCTTAAAGTTAGGCTTCAGGAGATGGAGATGATTGATTTAGGCGAGGATTTGAAGCTGAAGGCTGTGGGGGAGATTGTAAGATATTTGTTGGAGAATGCTGATGAGGAAGCTGACGTCACGTTTATAGCTACAAACACCTTTAGAATTGTGAAGAAAATCACTGGAAACATGGATCCCTATAGAAGCCTTAAAATTAAATCTAACAGTATTGCTTTAAGCCTACTACCCCATGTAAAGAGATATGTGGATGAGTCTGGAAGTGATTTTGAAGCTTTTAGAAGGGCATGTATAGCATCAGTAATAGGTAATGCCATAGATTTCGGTGTTGCGGAGTATAGGTTTTCATTTAGGGAGTTGGAGATGCTTAATGCTTCTCTATCAATAGATGATGTTGAGCATGTGTTAAAGCTTCTTAAACCTGGAGCATCCATCCTCTACCTTCTCGATAATGCTGGTGAAGTATTATTCGATACCTTACTGCTGGAGAAGATTAGATGTAGAAATGTTAAGACTGTAGGAGTTGTAAAGTCTGGAGCATTTCAAAACGATGTAACGGTAGAGGATATTAAATCCCTAGATTTACACTCATACTTCGATGAAATTGTTGAGACAGGTACTGATGGCTCAAGCATATTTCTCTGGGAGATTTCAGAAAGACTTCTCAGAAGACTTAACGATGCTGACTTAATCATATCTAAAGGTATGGCTAACTACGAGTATCTCTCAAATGAAGTGAAGATTAGAAAACCAATATTCTACCTTCTGAAGGCAAAATGCAGCATAGTAGCAGAAACACTTGGAGTACCGCATAAATCATATGTAGCTAAGCTTGATTTAAGATAGTTAAACGTTAGAGTAAACACGTAATGAGGGAAGCTTCACCAGCAACCTAATAGACTAAAACTTAATAGCTAATCGTCATTTAACATCCATAAACGAGTAAAATTTATTTAATATTAGTTTATAGAGTATTGGTTTTATGGCTAAATGTCCAGGCTGCGGTGTTGAAAACAGTAATCCGGCTGAAACGTGGAGGCGGGGAAGATTTAATGTTCAAGCTTACGTATGCAGTAACTGTAAAACGAGATATGAGGAGTACTATGATGTGGATGGGGAGCACTGCCTTACTTTAAGATTTCAAAAGGATAAATGCTACGTTAAGATTTGGAATCTTAAAAAATTGTTGGAGGAGTAGTTATAGCGGTATTCGACGAGCATTAAGCAAAATCCTCATAAGCTTAGAAAAGCCATGTTCATCCTCAATCCAACCATTAAATAAAAGCTAGAGCATAAATCCTCTATGAATCTACTTCAATCCTTTCATGGTGAATTATCGCTTATCAGGATTGTTTATTCCTCCTAAGCAGTTGATGTTTTTGATCGTTAAGCTTTAAACCAGCTTGATCTCTTATATGCCTCTAGTACTTGACTGTATGTTTTAAGTGTTTTGTCAGCTATTTTATCCCACGTATAGTTTTGGTATACGTGGTTGAATCCGTTTTTACCTAGGTATTCGGCGAACGTAGGGTTTGATATTATCTTCTCTATAGCTCTGCTTAAAGCGTATGGATTGTTTGGGGGTACCTTAACCCCATTGAATCCATCTATAACTAGGCTTGATAAGCCTCCAACATCTGAAACAACTACCGGCTTTGCAGCTGACATTGCTTCAAGAGCTACAATTCCGAAGGGCTCATATATGCTTGGGAAAACAGCAACATCACATATCCTGTAGAGATCGTTTAAATCGTTATCGCTAATGAATCCCGTAAAGAAGAACTTATGTGAAACCCCCCTCTCATAAACCCTCCTCATCATCTCCTCCTTGAGAACACCATCACCAACAACGATGAACTTTACATCCCTCCTCCTATCCAGCAGATCTATTCCAGCCTCAACAAATATGTGAATACCCTTCGCATGTACAAGCCTACCCACAAATAGAACGATTTTCTCCCAGTCCTCAGCATACCTCCTCCTAACATTATCTATAGGCTTTGATAGATCGATAGGGTTGATGCCGTTTGGAATTACGTCAATCTTATCGCTAGGTAGATTAAATAGATTCATAACTTCCCCCCTCATGTATTCACTACATACAATAATCCTCCAAGCCTCATACGTTAGCCTCCACTCAACCTCATGTATGTGCTTCTGAAATTCGTTAAATATACCTCCCCTCCTACCATACTCTGTTGAATGTATTGTTGCTACTAGAGGCTTTCTTAATGTATGCTTAAGAGTTATGGCTGAAAGAGCTGAAAGCCAGTCGTGGGCGTGGATTATTGAGATGTCGTGAAGCTCATCTGAAGCATCCTTAATCATCCATATGTTGAATTGATGAACCCATGATATGAAGTCGGGTGATGGAAGAACATAGCTTCTAACCCTTATAATCTTAACGCCATCAACATATTCGAATCTAGGCGCTCCAGGATAGTCTAGGGTAACAACAAGAACCTCAACACCCCTCCTCGCAAGCTCTCTTGAAAGCCAGTAGACGTGACGTGCGAGACCGCCAACAATTCTCGGAGGATACTCCCAGCTTAGAAACTGTAGAATCCTCATTTTTTAAACACCTTAACAATAGCTTCTACAGCTTCATCTATAGTGAAAGCCTTAACAACCCTCAACTCCTCAACTCCATAATCCCTAACTATGCTTAGAAAAGTGTTCCTGCTTCTAGCTAAGATAAGGTTAGCCTCCTCAAAAACCTGTTTTTCATAGCCTCTAATAGAGAGCTGAAGCAACCCAACCTCTGAGCTCCTCATGTACTCCGTGCTGTGGATTGAGGCTATAAGCGGCCTACGGAATATCGTCTTCAAAACCGTTCCAGCAACCCCAGCTATCCATTCATAACTGTAGATCAGGTTGAAGCTAAACCCATAATCGTAGATGAGGTTTGAGAATGCTCTAGTAAACTCCGGTACTAGCATTAATGCTTTCGTAACTACGTTGAGATGGGTTTTTACTGTTGTAGATACTGGGTGTAGGGTGATGTTGCCGTCTACAATGATGTCTTCATGCTCTGACGGATATATAACAGCAACCCTAAATCCATGCTGAGCCAGCCCTCCAGCCTCGCTTTTAACGCATTGCCCAACATCCCCATCATATTCATGCGTTAACAAAGCAGCATCCATACAGACACCTAGCTATATATAGACATTAAGTGGATAGAGCCGAAATAGGTTAGATAGTAGCGTCCATCAACCTCCGAAACGTAGCCCAGCTTAAGGAGGCTGTTGAGAATATTTCTCAATTCATCCTCTCCGACCTCAGGTATGTATTTCAGAATATCTGAAGACTTTAAAGCAGCTTCAGGATTTGTAGCAGCATGGAGATGGAGAACCGCTAATACACGTAGAGGCTTCGAGCTGCCTAAACAATCCATAACCATCACTACCCATAATCTTTTAAATCTTACGTTTAAAATCATAGCTGCATCAACTAGAGTTTAATATAGCATAGGTTTATATGCCTCAATAATAGGCTACATTATGGCTAAATACGTTGCCTTCATGTTTAAAATCCATCAGCCAGTAAGGCTTAAGCCGTTTACAGCATTTAATCTAAGCAACTACGTTAAGTATGGATTAGAGGATATGTATGATCACCCTCTTAATAGGGATGTTTTCATCAGGGCCTCTAGGAAATGCTATATTCCAGCAACTAGAATCGTTGTGGAGGAGGCTGGAAATACGGGGTTTAAAGCTACGTTTAGTGTAAGTGGGGTATGGGTTGAAGCTGCTTTACGCTACTGTAGGGATGCTATTGACTTATTGAGGAAGGCTGTTGATGCTGGATGCTGCTTTACAGCTCAAACATATTATCATAACGTATCGCCGATGTTTCAAAGCCTGGATGAAATGGCTGAGCAGATAGATATGAATAGAAGAATGGTTGAGGATGTTTTCAACGTGAAGCCTGAAGTAGCGGATACTACGGAGTTCATATACAATAACGATATAGGGTTGAAGCTTTGGAGTATGGGTTTTAAAGCAGCTGTTACTGAGGGGGCTGAACGTATACTTAAATGGAGAAGCCCAAACTACATCTATCAATCCTGCAGCAGCAACCTCAAAATCTTCACTAGGAACTATAGGCTTAGCGATGATGTTGCCTTCAGGTTTTCAAATAGGCTATGGGACCAATACCCTTTAACAGCGGATAAATATGCCTACTGGATTGCTAAATCACCGGGGGATCTAGTATTTATAGCTGTAGACTATGAAACATTTGGGGAGCATCAATGGCCTGAAACTGGGATAATGGATTTCCTAAGATATCTTCCTAGAAAGCTTAGGGAGAACGGGGTTGAAGCCCTAACCCTTACTGAAGCTATTGATCTTTTAAGGCCTGTAGATACCATTGATGTTCCGCCACAGCATACTTTAAGCTGGGCTGATGCTGAGAAGGACTTAACAGCATGGATAGGCAGCCCTCTTCAAGCTAAGGCGCTGCAAATATATGAATATCTTGAACCATACGTTAAGGCTATGGGTAATCCATACCTTAAACACTGGAGATACATGGGTGTTAGCGATAACTTCTACTACATATCCTCAAAACACGGCTCCTCAGGGGAGGTTCACATGTACTTCAGCCCATTTAAAAGAGATGTTGATGCATACACCAGCTTCACATCATGGCTTACCCTATTCTACAGGGAGGTTATTGAAAAATACGTTGAAGGAATTGCTGAATACGCATGGAGAGTAAATCTACCTAAAAACCTTTCCTACAAACTCAACAATACAGAGGCTAGAAGCCTAAACGATCTTTACCAGATAATTAAGTCACATAGCGGAAAAGCTTCCCAACACCTAATCGATGGAAATATCCAAAAATGGATTCGGGAAGTATTTCTATGGAGTGACTTAGCATCCAGCATTGATGATGAGGTTAGAAGGAATACTGATAAAGCAGCTGAAGCAGCTCTTAAAACACTGGAGAAGTTTAAAGCTAGCTTTGTGGCTTAATTCTTTGGTTTAGACTCCTCTATTTTGGGTGTTGCTCTTATCTTAGTTTTTCAGGTTT
>Ga0080004_1116895_pt1 | contig 49228 bp, 42 predicted proteins | sample WasSprMetagenome_FD_69207 | JGI IMG/M metagenome (GOLD analysis project Ga0080004, IMG submission 69207) | Sulfidic aquatic microbial communities from Washburn Spring, Yellowstone National Park, USA - WS (SPADES assembly) (version 2) | ecosystem: Environmental > Aquatic > Thermal springs > Hot...
GTTTTATCCAGGCCCAGGCTGGGGTGGACATTGTATTCCAGTGGATCCGTTTTATTTATCACACATTGCTAAAAAATATGATTTTACTACACATTTTATTGAACTTGCAGGACAAATAAACATTCGTATGTCTGAGTTTGTTGTTGAAAAAGTTGTTGATGAGTTGAACAAAAGAAAAAAATCTATATATGGTGCAAAAATTTTAGTTTTAGGGTTGTCTTATAAAAAAGATATTGGAGATCCGAGAGAATCACCATCATTTAAAATTATTGAACTTTTAGAAAAAAAGGGTGCAAAAGTTGACTATAACGACCCGTATATTCCTGAGACACCTAAGATGCGTAAGTTTAAGTTTTATAAAAAATCAGTTCCTCTTGATAAAAATGTTATAAAAAAATATGATTGTGTAGTAATTGCAACAGACCATTCTTGTTATGACTACAAGATGATTGTAGATAATGCAAAGTTGATAGTTGACACAAGGAATGCTGTTTTTAATAATTTAAAGAAAAATTTTAAAAATGTTGTCAAAGCGTAATTATTTGAATTTAGTTGTATTTTACTTAACTATGTAATTTTTATGTTAGTAAATTATGAACAATGAATATGTCAATATAAGAATCCTGCCGTACAACAAAGAAATTTTAGTAGAAAAAGATAAAAATTTGCTGCAAACATTGATTTCTGCAGGGGTTAACATTTACGCATCTTGTGGTGGTAGAGGAACTTGTGGGAAGTGTAAAATAAAAATTTTGTCTGGAGAATATACTACAGAACCATCACAATTTATTTCTGACGAAGAAAAAAAACAAAATATAGTTCTTGCTTGTAAAACATATCCTAAATCAGATTTATCTATAGAGTTGTTAAACCAACTTGATGTTATTGAAGAAATACAAAAACATAGTTTTTTACAATATGAATTTTTTAAAGAAAATTTAAAAGAAGAGATAGAAAAAAATTTTGGTGTCTCACCATTAATAAAACTTTGTAAATTAAACCTACCAAAACCATCTATTGAAGACAATACTGCAGATGTTGACCGTATAACAAATTATATTTCACAAAAAGAAAAAATTAATATTATATTTGATAATTTAAAATTAGCATCTAATCTACCGGATATGTTAAGAAAAAATGCTTGGAAAGTTGATTGTTTAATATCAGAAAAATTTTGTGTTAACGAAGAAAATCCAACATATAACATTACTTGTATTTCACCAAAAATTGATAAAGTATATGCAATAGCAGTTGACATTGGTACAACAACAGTGGTTGTTGCATTAGTTGATATTTTAAATTTAAAAATTTTAGGTGTTTATTCTACGCTTAACCAACAAATTGTTTATGGTTCAGATGTTATTACAAGAATCATACATTCTGAACAAAATGATGGACTTAAAGAATTAAACCAAAAAGTTGTTTATGCTATAAACGAACTTATAGATATAGCAACAAAAAATGCTGAAGTACAACTAAAAGATATTTATATAGCGGTTGTTTCAGGGAATACTACAATGACACATTTTTTTTTAAACTTACCTGCGAAATATATTCGTAGAGAACCGTATATTCCTGTAGTAAACAAAATCTTGCCAATTGATGCTTCCCAAGTTGGGTTAATGATGAATCCTCAAGGTAAAGTTTATTGTTTACCATTAGTTGCTTCGTATGTTGGTGGTGATATAGTTGGTGGTGTAGTTTCTTGCGGTATTGATGAATCAGACGATTTATGTGTTTTACTTGATTTAGGGACAAACGGCGAGATTGTTGTAGGGAACAAAGATTTTTTAGTTTCAGCAGCATGTTCTTGTGGTCCCGCGTTTGAAGGTATAGGTATAACTTCAGGAATGGTAGCAACTGTTGGTGCTATAGAAGATATTGAGATAAAAGATACAGAGGTTAAATACAAAGTTATTGGTGATACGAAACCTGTTGGTATATGTGGGTCAGGGTTGATTGACATCCCAGCTGAACTTTATAAAGCAGGGATTATTGACCGTGCAGGGAAGTTTATAAAAGATAATAAAATTTTTAAAAATAGGATTCGTGAGAATGATAATGGCGAACTTGAGTTTGTGATAGTTGAAAAAAACTTTACTGCAAACAACCAAGATATTGTTATTACAGAAAGTGATATTGAGAACATATTGAGGTCAAAAGGAGCTATTTTCCATGGGTTATATACACTGATAAGATATTTAGGTGTGAATTTAAGCGATATTAAAAAAATTTATGTTTCAGGCGGGTTCGGTAGTTTTATTGACATAAAAAAAGCACAAGTGTTAGGTCTTTTCCCTGATGTTGAACAAGAAAAGTTTGTTATCTCAGGGAACACATCGTTGTTAGGTGCAATTTTGTTTTTATTATCTTCTGATGCAAGGAAACGAATTTATAAAGTTCAACAAAAAATGACTTATGTTGATTTATCAAGTTTGCCAATGTATATGAACGAATACACATCGTCTTTGTTTATCCCGCACACAGACCTTTCTTTGTTTCCAAACATAACCAAAGAATTACGGAGGTGAAACAATGCCTGAAATAAGACAAAATATAGCTACAAAAGAATGGGTTGTTATATCAACAGAACGTGCAAAACGTCCTGAAGATTTTAAGTCAAAAAAAGAAAAAAAAGTTTTACCAGAACGTTCTGAAACATGTCCGTTTTGTCCTGGAAATGAACATATGACACCATACGAAGTGTTTGTTGTAAACGACGAGTCAGGAAACTGGAAGATACGTGTGATACCAAACAAATATCCAGCTGTTGTTTATGAAGGAACTGTTGAGTTTAAAAGCGAGGGTATAAAAAGGACAGTGTCAGGTGTAGGTTGTGCTGAAGTTATAATAGAATCAGCAAAACATAATCTTTCTTTAGCATTAATGCCTGAGAAAGATATTGAGCAAATAATAAAAGTGTATAAAGAAAGATACAACTCTGCTGAAAAAGATAAAAGGATAAAAATGGTGATCATTTTTAGAAACTATGGTGAACAAGCAGGTGCTTCTATTGAACATCCTCATTCACAACTTATTGCTATACCCGTTGTGCCGTTTCATATAAGATACAGAATTGAAGAAGCAATGAGATATTATGACGAAACTGGCAGATGTGTGTTCTGTTATATGTTAGAAGAAGAACTAAGGCTACAAGAACGTATTGTTGTTGAAACAGGACATTTTGTCTCGTTTGTACCGTATGCAGCGTTAGCACCGTTTCATATGTGGGTTTTACCAAGAAGGCATACAGAATCGTTCGGCGATATTACTGAAGAAGAGATAAACGATTTAGCAAAAAATTTGAAACTTACTTTATCAAAACTTTATTATGGTCTTGACAATCCTGATTATAATTTTGTGATACGTAGTGTTCCAGTGAACGAAAAAGGTAAAGAATATTATCATTGGTATATAACAATAATGCCAAGGTTAGTAAAAACAGCTGGGTTTGAAATAGGGACTGGTATGTCAATAAACACATCATTGCCAGAAGAAAACGCAAAGTTTTTAAGAGAAATAAAAGTAAGATAGAAAGGGGGAGAGGTTATGAAAGTTTTATATGCAAGTTTTGAATGTGTACCATTTGTAAAAGTAGGCGGGTTAGCAGATGTAGTTGGTACTTTACCAAAAGTGTTAAAAAATATGGGGGTAGATGTAAGAATTGTTATCCCATTACATAAAAAGGTTGAAAGAGAAAAATTTAAACTCAAAAATTTGGGACTTAAAGTTATAATCCCAGTTGGGCAAGAATATATTGAAGGAACAATATGGTCTACAAAATTAGATAAAGTTCAAGTATATTTTATAGAAAATGCAAGATTTTTTAATAGAGACGAAGTATACGCTACTGAAGAAGGTGATTATCCAGATAATCCATTAAGATTTATATTTTTTAGTCGTGCTGTACTTGAAACAGTGAAAGCTGTGGATTTTCAACCTGATATAATTCATTGTCATGATATGCAAACAGGGTTGATACCCGCATATTTAAAAACTTTGTATAGAATAGATGCGTTTTTCCAAAATACAAAAACAGTTTTTACTATACATAACATAGCGTATCAAGGGGTATATGGTGCTGAGATGCATTTTGTCGCTGGATTCCCATGGTTTGATTTTGTTCCTGAGAAACTTGAATATTATGGAAAAATAAATTTTATGAAAGCAGGAATTGTTTATGCTGACATAGTAACAACAGTATCACCAACTTATGCAAAAATGATCTCAAGTTTACATTCTGAGGGAAGAGGTCTTGAAGGTGTTCTTGCAAAACGTGCAACTGAAGGAAGGCTTGTTGGTATATTAAATGGTATAGATTACAATGAATGGAATCCTGAGACCGATGTTTATATAAAAGCAAACTTTAATGAAAAGACTTTAGAAAATAAAAAATTGTGTAAAGAAGATTTACAACAAGTTTGTTCTTTTGAACAGAAAGATGTTCCTTTATATGGTATGGTTTCAAGATTAGATCCGTTGAAAGGAGTTGATTTAATTGTTAATGTTCTACCAAGATTTTTGTCTGAACAAGATGTACAAGTTGTGATCTTAGGTAAAGGATACAAAGATCTACAACAACAACTTGAAAAAATACAGAAACAATTCCCAGCAAAGTTTAGATTGTTTATAGAATTTAACAACCCGTTAGCACATAAAATTTATGCTGGGTCAGATTTCTTTTTAATGCCGTCAAATTCTGAACCTTGTGGATTGGGCCAAATGATTGCAATGACTTATGCTACTGCACCAATTGTGTTCAAAACAGGTGGTCTTGCAGATACTGTGGAACAGTTTGACCTACAAACACTTAAAGGTAATGGTTTTATGTTTGAAAGATATACACCTGAAGATTTTTATAAAACACTTTTAGATACGATAAATGTTTATAAAAATCCGGATTTGTTGATGCAGTTAAGGAGAAACATGTTTAAATACGATTTTTCATGGACAAAATCTGCAGGTAAATATTTAGAACTTTATTCACAACTTGTTGGTGTTCAAATAAAAATTAAAAAAGTAAAGGATGAAAAAAAGGTTAGAAAAAAGAAGAAATGAAAAAAGTTTTGTGGATTATTTTGTCATTTTTGTTTTTTGTTTTTGTGTTAGTATCTTTGACTAACATCGTTAGATGGTATAAATGGTATGTAGACAAAAGAAAATTATCCTTCGTTGTAGATATAGATTTTTTTGTTTTGACAAATAATAATGTTGAGGAAGTTATTTCACAACTTAACAAAATAGGAGTAAATTTGTTTGCAATAGATGTTGAAAATTTTTTGTTGTTAAAAGATAGGTTATTTGATAATAATAAATTTATACTAAAAATAAATAACCAAAAAATATATGATGTAGAAAAAATTGAGGACGCTATTGATAAAAATAAGGACAAATTTTTTTCTATAGTTTATTTTAAATCAAATAAAAACAATTTGTTGTTGCTACAAAAAAATTTTAACGGTAGAAAAATCAGCCTAGAAGATGTTAACAGTTTTTTTGATAAACTTTTGAGAACTTGTCAAAATAAAGTATTTAAACTTAATTTTGAACAACAAGAAGTTTTTCCTAAAATTAATTTTGTACATACGAATCTGTTCCCTTTAAGAAGTTTTTTTTGTGATTTAAACCAAGATGATTTAAGTTTTTCTACTGTATTGGTTAGAGTTAAAAAAGCAGTTTTTGAACGAAGCTGTTCTATAGTTTATATACAACCGTCAGAATATCTTGATTTTTTTAACAATATTAAGATCATAAAAAGCTTAGTGGATAAGTTTGGGAATACTACAAATTTTTCTTATCAAAAATTTTTATCAGTACATATTGATAAAATTTTTAACCTTATTGTTGTAACAATAGCGATTGGTTTCCCATTAGTTGTATTTAAAAAAATATTGAGTTTTGTCCCACAAAATTCTGTTGACAAAATTTATTTTTTTGTAAATATTTTAACAATTGTTTTAGGAATTTTAATTTGGGGGTTTTTACAAAAATACGAATATGTTACAAAAGAAGAGGTTATATATGGAACAAAACTAATGTTTGTGATACCAATCATTTTTTCTTTTTTTGTTGTCCTTAACAAACACGAAAAAAATTTTTTGTTGAATTACAATTTAACAATTAGAGATGTTCTAATTAGTATTTTGTTATTAACAATTTTTGTATATCTTTTAGTAAGAACAGGCAATGTTGGGAAAGAATTTGTGTTAAAGTTTGAACTTAATTTAAGAGAACAAATAGAAAAATATGTTTTATTCCGTCCAAGGTTTAAAGAAATATTTTTTGCTCAACCATTGTTTGTTTTTTCTATATATTTAATAAAAAAATGTCCTAAGCAAATAATACCAAAACTTTTGTTTTGTTTTAGTATAATTGCTTTAGTATCAATAATCAACACTTTTTTACATGTTCATACACCAATATGGATATGTGTTTTACGAAGTGTCATAGGAATTGTTTTAGGATGGTTGGTTGGTAAAATTTGTTTATTAGTTTTTACAAAGATTTATAAAGAACAAATTGTTTTTTAGATGAAAAAAGTTTTGTTATACGGTTATTTTGGGTTTAACAATTTTGGTGATGAATGGTTGTTAAACACAACACTTAAGTTGTTCACTATCTTCAGTGAAAAAAAAGAGTTTTTTGTATTATACAATATTAAAGAAAAAATAAAAGTTGTTGATAAAAATGTTGTCTATATCCCACGATGGAATATTATAGAAATACTAAAATCAGTTTTTCAAGTAGATACTGTGGTTTCAATAGGTGGTTTGTTCCAAGATAAAACAAGTGTTTCAAGTTTGATGTATTATTTGTTAATTTTAATTTTTGCAAAAATTTTAAATAAAAAAGTTTTTGTGTTAAATACAGAATTAGATATTAAGAAACTACCAAAAAGTTTTGTTGTTTTTTTATTAAACTTTTTTACAGATGGTATTCTTGTAAGAAACAAGGTTGATTTAAAAATTAGTAAAAAAACAAAGTTTTGTCCTGATATATGTTTATACAATTTTGATGAAAAACAAGTTGATATAGAAAAAAAAGAAATAAGAACAGTTGGTATTGTTGTTAAACAAACAACAAATTTTGTGTTGTTATCAGAAATGTGTGAAGTTCTTTCAAAACAATATAAATTAGTTTTTATACCGTTTCATATTAAAGAAGATTATCCGTTTTGTTTAAAACTTTGTGAAAGATTAACCAGTTGTGAGATAAGAGTGTGGGACAGAATTGAAAATTATAAAAATATGTTTGCTGATATTGATTTAATAATAACTTCAAGATTACATGGTATAATTTTAGCAGGTGTGTTATGTAAACCTTTTATTTGTATCTCTGAAGAAGAAAAAATTAAAAAGATGATTAAAACAACGTTTGAACTACAACCTGTTTCTTTATTTTTATGGAAACAAAAAAGGTTTTGTATAACAGAAGAAAATTTGTTTTATCCAAAAATAGACAAAATTAAAGAATATAAAGATTTGGTATTAAAAAGGTTTTATGACCTTGTTTAGGTTTGCAGGAGGATAAAAAATGAAGGTTTTAAATAGTATAACAAAATTTTTTGTTAGTGTTATATTAATGACATCTTTATTACTTATGTTTGATATTTACCATTTATTTTGGTGGGTAGAAAACAAATTAGTTGACAAGTTTGTCTTACATTTTATATTATCAGACAATGCCGATGTTGACTATATTACAGGTATTTTAAAAACAAATTTTAAAAATTTGGAATTTAAAGAAATATCGTTTATTACAAAACAACAAGTGTATGATGAAGTAAAACAAAAAGATGAACTTGCAGTTGTGTTAAATGTTTTGAAACAAAATCCGTTCTCTGATGTGATAAGGATAAGAATAAAAAATTATTCAAAAAAAGAGTTTGAAAACTTACTTTCGGTAACGAGCTCAATTCCTTATGTAAAACAAAGTTTGTTTGATTATAATGTAAAATCGTATCTTGACCGAATAAAAGAATTAGAACCGTTAATAAAGTTAGGATGTAAAATTGTTTTGTTTGTTATAATATTAGTTATAATTTTTTCTTTTTTGAATATTAAAAATTTAAAAATAAACTTATTCTTAACTTTGTTATTCTCAGTACTGTATATTTTTGTTGTATTAATAAATAAAAAATTTGTTGACTTAATTACAGCAACTGAAATAGTAAAGTTTGATTTGTTATCTATTAGTTTGTTTGTTGTATTTTATTTGTTTTGTGTTTTTCCAAATCTTGGAGTTGAATAAAACACAATGATTGACAAAAAGAGAATTTTAATAATTATTTTAGTATTTCTGTTATTTGAAAATCTATCTTTTTGTAGTAAAATAAAACAAACACGAAAAAAACTTGAAGAAGTTAACAAAACTCTCCAACAAAAAATACAGCAAAAAAAAATGTATGAAACTTATCAAAAAAATGTTGCTGAAGAACTAAAAAAAATTGAACAACAAATCAAAAATTTAGATGTTGAGAAAAAAAATATAGAAACAAAAATTGAACAAACAAAGAATCTTATTGATAACTTAAAAAAAGAATTAGAACTTCTTTCTACTGATGAAGAGTTTCTTTCAAAAATATTACGTTTGTATTTAGTAAAATATGTTGAACAATATATGTTATCAACACCGTTGTTTGAAGAAAATTTTTATCGGAAGATTAAAAAGGATGTGTTGAAACAATATATTTTAGAATTGTTACAAACAAGAGATAAAATATATATCTCTGAAAAATTAAGACAACAATATGATTATCAAAAGAAAAAGTTGGAAGAATATTATAATGAACTTTTGAACAAAAAGAATCAACAAAAAGAGTTGTTTGTTAAAAAAAGTGAGATTTTAAATACATATAAGAAAAAACAACAAACAATAGAAAAAGAAATAGTTGAACTTCAAAAAACACAAAAAGAGTTAGAATGTTTGTTAGAAAAATTAAAAAAAGAAGAACAAGCAAAGCTAGAATCTAAACAACAGATACAACAAGTTGTAAAAATTGATAGAAAATTTATAAAACCGATAAACGGCGAAGTTGTACGTAAGTTTGGTAAACAACAAATTGCAAAAGATGGTAGTTGTGTGGTTAACAACGGTGTGGTTATTGTTGGTCTTTCAAACGATAATGTTGTTTCTGTAGATGATGGTGTTGTATTGTTTGTTTCAAACAATTTCCGTAGTTATGGCAAACTTATTATTGTAGAACATAAAGATAATATTCATACAATATATGGTATGCTTGGAGATATACTTGTAAATGAGGGTTCTAAAGTTAAAAAAGGACAAGTTATTGCAAAAACAGATTCTTCAGGACAAATATATTTTGAACTAAGAAAAAATTTTATTCCAGTAGACCCAGAACTTTATTTTGAATAAAATTTTTATGAACACATATAAATTTTTTGTATTGTTTGTAGTATCATTGTTTTTTATATCTTCAACATTGTATAGTATAAAAACTGATGTGTTTAGTTACAAAATTTTTTCAACTGATGATTTTGATATATACTATCCAGATAACAAATTGGAAAAAATTTTGCCACAGATAGAACAAATCTTAGAAGAAAGTTTTGTACAAAATACAGAATATTTTGATGTTAAATTTGATTACAAAATACCAATCTTTATTTATTATGGATACCAACAGTTTTTACAAAACACTATTGTTGATGTTTATGAAGGTACTGGTGGTGTTACTGAAGCGTTTAAAAACAGGCTTCTTGTACCATACACTGGTTCAATGAAGTTTTTACAACATGTTATCCATCATGAATTTATACACGAAGTACAGTTCAATATTTTATATTCAGGTGTGTGGAAAACACCTTTGTTGTTAAAATCAATTTTTTATCCAAACTGGTTGTTAGAAGGGCTTGCAGAATATAGGTCTGCGTTGTATACAAAAACTTTGCAAGAAATGTTGGTAAGAGATATGGCAGTGTCAAACAAGTTGATTCCGTTGGAACACTTACACAATTTTGCACATTTGAAACCACATATGGTTTTACCTGCATATGAAGAATCAGCAAAACTTATGGAATTTATAGAAACAGAATATGGAAGAGAACGGCTTGTGAGTATATTAAAACTTTATAAAAACAAATTTGATGCAAATAGTGTGTTGTCTATAGCGTTAGGTTTAGATTTGAAAAAGTTGCAACAAAAATTTTTTGAAGAAATGAAAACATATTATAATTATGAAGTAGAAATAAATTCTATGACAGATTTAGATGTTTCTAAAAAAGTTACAAAAAACGATGTGTATCCAGTACATTATTACACTCCAATAATATATCAAAATAAAATCATATATCTTGGCGATCCTGAAGGTAAGACAATGTTTTATATTGTTGATGAAAAAGGTAAAGAAAAATTGTTGATACCAAAAAATGTTTTTGACAAAAATATTGATTTTGTTCAAACAGATACGAACCGTGTTTCTGTTTCAAAAGATGGTGTATTATGTTTTATAGGACTAAAAAACAACAAAAGTTATTTATATTTGTATAATATTCCTAAAAAAAGATTAAAAAAATTAAGTTTTGGCAACGACATAGATTTACTTGTTTCAAGTTACATTTCATCTGATGGAAGAAATATTTTTTTATCAGGAGTGAAAAATTGTAAAAGTGTGATTTTTAAATATGAAACAAAAACTAAAAAACTTACAAAACTTAAAGAAGATGAAAATTTTATATCACAAATTTGCTTTGATAACGAGAAATTAATTTATATAAAAGAACAACAGTGTAAAAAGTTGAATGCTTTGACCTGGCAAACAGATATTTTTTTGTATGATTTAAAAACAAATGAGGAACTACGGATAACCTCAACACTATCAGATGAAGAATTTCCTCAATTAATATCTGACCAACATGTTTTATTTATCAGTGATTACAATGATGACTATGACAAAAAGTTTTTTGGTGTTAAAAATTTGTTTGTTATAGACATTTCTTCTCCAACAAAATTTGTAAGACTTACGAATGTTATTGGCGGAGTTAGTTATGTGTATTATTGTGATAACCTTGTTTTTTTATGTTATTACCGTAATTTTAACCAAGAGATTTATAAATTTAATATTGTAGATTTCAATAAAACAGATGTATCTTTATCTACAAATTTACTCTCTGAAAGTGAACAAAAAGAAGAAATAAAGAAAAGTTTGTTAAAAATAAAACCATACAGATTTAATTTTTCTACAGATTTGTTGTTACCATTTTTGTATTATTCTTCATATGAAGGATTAGTTATGTTGTTATATTGGCAAGGATCAGATATGGTTGGCGAACATAAAACTGCAGTGTCATCTATAGTGTTAGGAGACAGAAATTATTCTGTGGATATTCAATATGAATTTTTAAAATGGAGGCCAATAATTTTATTAAATTTATCTTTACAAAGTATGTACGATATACAAGAAGATATAGTGAAAAAATTGTTAGAAACAGATATAGGTATTTATTATCCGTTGAGCAAAATTTCAGCAATAAGTGTAATCTTTAGCTATTTGAAAATGGATAAAGATTTTTTGTCAAAATTTTATACAGAAACAAAACGGGATAATATAATAACTTTTAATTATGAAATTAACACTATTGTTGGTAAATATTTGGAACCTGTTAGAGGATATTATAGTTTATTTACTGCACAGATCTCTGACAAAATATACGATAGCGATTTTTCATATTGTATTTTAAAATATTATTTTATAAACTATTTTAATTTAGGTAAAGATTGGGCTTTGTTCACAAATGGACAAATATTAACAAGTTTTGGTAAAGACAAGATCAGTTTTTATTTTGGTGGTCCTGAACGGTTCAGCGGTGTGTGGTATAGCGATGTTACTTCATCTCAAATAGGATTGTTGAGGTTAGGTGTAAGAATACCACTTGTTTATGATATTAACTATTATATGTGGTATTTATTTCCCGATCTTTTTTTCAAAGGTTTTTATCAAGAAAACTTTATTGATTTTGGTTTAGATGCTGAAAAACAGAAGTTTTATACTGCTTTAGGTGTAAAGTTTAAATTATACACTTTTGTGTTACAAACTTATGTATTAAGGTTTGAATTAACTTTTGCTCAACAGTTTGAAATAAACAAACCAGTGTATGTTTATTTTACAATTTCAGGCGGGATTTAATTATGGTTAAGAAAAAAAAGGTTAAAAAATTTTTTCTGTGGATAATAATTTTTTTTGTTTTAAGTGTATTTTTATATCATGTTACTGGTATAATTGTTCATTCAAAAAAAGAAGTTGTTGTACCAAACATTATTAACAAACCAATATCTGAAGCGTTGGATATTGTGTCAAAAGCAAAACTTAGTCTTAGAAAAATAGATGAGGTTTACAATCCTAACTATCCTGCAGGAACCGTAGTAACACAACAACCTCAGCCTGGGATGGTTGTTCGTGAAGGACGTGTGATAAATGTTATTTTAAGTCGTGGTGGTGAGAAAGTTTTTGTACCAAACATTATTGGTGAAGAACGTCGCAAAGCTGAAGTTTTATTGAGACAATATTCGTTATTCGTGGGTACAGTGACAGAACGGTATTCATTAAAATTTGCAAAAAATAAAATTGTTCAACAACAACCACAAGAAGGTGAAGTTGTTGACAAAAACACTCCTGTGAACATTGTTGTATCCTTAGGGTCCCCGCCAGAAGATGTGATACTTATGCCAGATTTTAAAAACAAAAATGTTAATGAAGTATATCAATGGGCACAAAAATATGGTTTTGAAGTAAAAGTTAGAGAAGAAATTGTTGATGGTTATACTGAAGGTGAAGTTATAGACCAAAATCCACAACCTGATGAAACAGTTAACAATAATATTATTGAAGTTGTTGTTGCAAAAAGTAAAAGTGGAGTAAACGAAGGACAGATAGTGTATAATTTTGAATACGAATTACCTTTTTTTGGTGATACACCTAAAAATGTTAAAGTAGTACAAGTTAGTTCCGAAGGAGAAAATGTTTTGTATAACAAACCAACTTTGCCAAAACAAAAGATTCAGCTATATGTTCCACCAAAAAAGAATTCTCGAATAAGGATTTTTGTAGATGGAGTATTGATTGATGAAAAATAAAACATTAAGAAGAGTACTTTCACCTTTGCCAAAAATTTCTGTTTCAATATTGAATAGCGATCTTACTAATTTGAAAGAAGTTGTTAAAAAACTTGAGCAAACAGGTATTACAATTTTACATTTGGATATTATGGACGGCAATTTTGTCCCAAATTTAACCTTTGGCCCACCTGTTATAAAATTATTAAGAAACTACACTAAATGTTTTTTTGATGTTCATTTAATGGTGAAAAATCCTGATACTACTTATTTATGGTATATAAATGCAGGAGCAGATTTGGTTGTTTTCCATTACGAGGCTGTTAATAAAAAAAATATTGTGGGATTAATCAAAGATATTAAAAAACACGGAGTTTTCTGTGGTATTTCAATAAAACCAAAAACTAAGGTTGAGGAAATATTACCGTATCTTGAATTGTTAGATTTGGTATTAGTAATGACAGTTGAACCTGGTTTTGGAGGACAAAAAATTCTGTCTGAATGTTTGTATAAGATTCAAGAATTGTCAAAAATACGACAGCAAAAAAATTTAGATTTTATAATTTCCTGTGATGGTGGAGTGAACGAAAATAATATCGTTGAAATAATTAATTTAGGATGTGAATTACCAGTTGTAGGTAATGCAATTTTTGCTAACAAAAATTTTGTTGAAAAAGCAAAAATGTTTTATTTATTGACAAAAAGGTTAAGATTTAGTAAATATAAAAACAATTATGGCTGAGTTAAAACAAATAATAAAAAAGTTGGTTACTTTACAAAAATATGATGAAGAAATACAATTTTTAGAAGAAGAAATAGATTTTATTCCTGTTGAAATACAAAAACAACAGGAAGTTCAAACACAAAAACAACAAGAAGTTGAAAAAGAAAAGGAAGAAATTAAAAATTTGCAGATTCAGTTAAAAAATAAAGAATTAGATCTTCAAACAATTGAACAACAAATAAAAAAACATACACAAGAGTTAAATACAGTAAAAACAAATGAACAATATCGCGCATTGTTAACTGAGATTGAAAAATTAAATCAGCAGAAAGATAAAATTGAGACAGAGATCCTTGAATTAATGGATAAACAAGATGTTTTAAAAAAACAAATAGCAGAAACAGAAAAAAATTTTTCTATTGAACAAGCAAAAATTAAACAAAATATAGAACAATTAAATCAACGGAAACAAGAGTTAGAAAAACAGCTTGAACAAAAAAGAAAACAACGGGAAGAATTTGCCCAACAAATTGAAGAAAAATATGTTTCAATTTATGAGCGTGTACATAGTAATAGGGATAGCGTGATGTCAGCAGTGGTAACTTCTCCTGACGGATATAATTGTAGTGTGTGTAATATGCGTTTAACAGACCAAGAAATAAACGATATTCGAAAATACGAAGAATTTGTTTTTTGTTCCTCTTGTTCACGAATTTTATATATTGAAGAAGATTTACAACAAGAGACAGAATGAAAGGGTATCGCCTCTTCCAAAATTTGGAAGGGGAGGAAAGTCCAGCCTTCCTTCTCAGATCTGTTTATAGGATCTGAGAAAAAATGCAGTTGGTGACTATAAGACGTCCTACACTCAGAAATATTGAGTGTAGGATTCTTATAGGAAACCAACCGTCCCGCACTCAACAATTTGTTTAGTAAAAATTGTTGAGTAATTCTGAAATGTATACAGTTTACAACTATAGAGTAGGTGTTTATCGTTTGTTGAGTGCGAGATAGAGGTGCGAACAGAGACGCTCCAAGGGGCAACTCTTGGGGGTCCCATACTCAACTAAATTTTAGAGTATGGGATAGCCTCCCTATAAGCCTTTTTAGGCAAAAGGGAGGGTGAAACGGCTAAATCCTTGCAGGAAGCAAGACCAAATTTAAGGTAGGTCGCAGTAGATGAATGATACCCATCCCGCAGCTTGAATTTGTTAAATTGCGGGATACAGAAGCTGGCTTACATTCTGTCTCTTGTTGTTTAGGTATTAAGAAATCTTATGGAATTAAATTTTTTAAATAGTAAAAAATATGTTGGAATAGATATTGGTTCAAAAAATGTCAAACTTATTTTTTTAACTCCTATAAATCAAAAAATTTTTTCTCTTCGAAGTTGGGATATTAGAGAATTACCTGACGAAATTGTCCCTTTGGGAATAAGTTCTGAAAACAGAGATCCTGTTGTGATTAGTGTGGTAAAAGATATCTTTTCTAAGAATAAAAACTTGCCCAAAAAGACAGTTACTTCTGTCTCAGGTTCATCAGTTATTGTTCGTCCTATCAAAGTGCCGTTATTGACAAGAGAAGAACTTGCAAAATCTATTGCTATAGAAGCAGAACCTTATATACCTTTTCCTGTGAAAGAAGTATATTTAAGTTTCGATATATTAGGAGAAGTAACTGAAGAAGGTGTGCGGAAAAACGAAGTTATGATTGTTGCTGCAAGAAAAGAGTATGTTGATAAACATGTTGAGATATTATCGCAGTGTAATCTTATGCCGAAGTATATAGATGTTGATATTTTTGCAATTGAACGTGCTTTACGGTATAATTATGATATAGAGAATGAAAATGTTTGTGTTGTGAACATTGGTGCGAATATTACGAATGTTGCTATAATAGAAGCTGGTGTTGCAAAGACATGTCGTGATTTATCTTTAGGAATGCTTTTTATTCTTACAGAGATGAAAAAACTTAAACAGTTAGAAATAAAAGAAATTTTGAATTATTTTAAGAAAGACGGGTTAATATTAACTGATGAAGAAAAAGAAGAATATCTTTCCCAAGACAAAAAACTTGAATTAAGTATTTCAAAAGATTTAATAGCGTTGTTAAAAGAAATATCAACTGAATTACACAAACTTATAGATTTTTATTATTTTCAAAAAGGTGAACAGAAACCTATATCAAAAATATATTTATCTGGAGGTGGATGTATAATAAGAAATTTAGATTTATATTTTTCTAACGAATTTAAAATAGAAACAGAAATATTGGACCCGTTTAAGAAAATAATAAATGCAGACAGTGTACCACAAGAGTTAAGACCATTTTTTACTGTAGCGGTAGGTTTAGCAATTAAAGGATATCAAAATGGTTAATATTAATCTTTTACCACAAGAAATTGTTCAGAAACAGAAATTTAAAGAGTTGTTATCTTTAATTATACTTTCAGCAAGTTTAATTGGTATAATTTTAATTTCTATTTATATATTACAAGTTATTACATTGATGAATTTAAATTCTCAACTTGTAAATATTCAAAGACAATTAAAAGAATTAGAACCTATAGTTAAAGAAGTTGAACAACTTAAAAAAATAAAATCTGAGTTGGAGTCAAAAAAACAGCTTGTTGAACAACTGTTATCTTGTGGTCTTGTATATCCCAAATTTATGTCTGACCTTTTAAAAGTTTTACCTGAAGATGTATGGTTGTCAAACCTTTCTGCTAACATAGTTCGTGATCCAGCGACAAATATGATTTCTGCTTTAGATGTAAAACTTATATGTTCATCATACGACAAATTTTCCATAGCTGATTTCTTATCAAATTTAGAAAATTCTGATAAGTTTAAAGATGTAAAATTAGGAGCAATTAATATTTCACAACAAGATAAATACGAACTGCATAGTTTTACTGTAGATTTTAAATATATTGTGAAATAAAAATTTTATGAAGAAAGAACAACAAACTCTTGTAGTAGTAGGATTATGTTTTGTTGTTTTTATTTTTGCGTATTTCAGTTTATTATTGTCGCCAATAAGAAAAAAAATTGCTGAGGTTAACCAAGTTATTGCTAAAGAAACTAACAGATTAAATGAAGCAAAAATGTTGAAAGAACAACTTCCACAACTTAGACAAGAAACACAGATGTTACAAATACTAATTGAGGAATTAAAACAAAAATTACCTACTTCACCAAACGTTCCACAACTTATTAAGATAATGGGTAAAGAAGCTCAGTATTGTAATATAAAGATTTCAAACATAGTGCCAGGAGCAGTTAATACTTCACCAAAAGAGTTTTATGAAATACCTTTTACAATAAATTTTACTACAAACTATCATAATTTAGCACAATTCTTTACTTCATTAGCACAAGGAAAACGTATTTTTGCTGTAGTAAGTTTGCAACTAAATTATTCTTCTTCACCACAGGCAGATTTAAATATATCAGGGAATTGCGCACTTATTGCATATACGTTAAAATGAAACAAAAAAATTATAAAAACTTAATTTTTATAATAATAATTTTTCTTTTGTTATTTTCTTGTGCTGAAAAAAAAGAAACAGTTGTACAAAAACAATCTGTACCTGTGAAAAAAGAAGTTGTTGAAACAAGTACAGTTAGTGTAAAATCTTCAATATTTGAGAAATATGTTTATGACGGGTTATCTTACAGAGATCCGTTTGTTCCTTTATCAGGAGAAAAAGTAGCAAAAGCTAAGTTAGGTGTAACAGGGGAAGCCGTAGTTCCTCCTATTGGTAGTTTACAGCTTAAAGGATTTATTGTAGATAAACAAGACAAGATTGCATTGTTTAGTAGCCCTTATGGTAGTTATCTTCTTGTAAATGGTAAACTTTATGACAGACAGAACAGGTTGGTTAAAGGATATTCTGGAAAAATAGTTTTTAACAATATCACAAATAAACCACAAAGTGTTATTTTGATTACAGAGGAGAATGAATACAAAGAGTTTACAATATCAGAATAATTTTATATTTCAGTTTTATAATAAAAAATTTATTAGAAAATTTTGATTATGGAGGAGCAAGATAACATGAATAAAAAATTTATTATTATATTTTTTGTTTTATTTACATCAGTTTGTTTTGCATATGAACTTGTAAATATTATTCCTTATCAGAGTTCGGTAACTGTAGTATGTTCTTCGCAACCCAGTTATAATAAATTTTATTTAGACAATCCTCCACGTGTTGTTGTTGATTTTAAAAATTGTGTTCTTAAGTTTGACAAAGAAGTTATTTCTGTGGAAAGTAGTAATATTCAACGTGTTCGAGTGAAACAGTTTAAAACAGAACCTATAAAAATTGTTAGAGTAGTTTTAGATCTTTATAAAAAATATGATTACGAAGTAAAGACAGATAGTAATAATTTAGTAATAAATTTAGTTGTTCAAAAACCAAAATTAAAAGTTACAGAAGTTCCTAACGAAACAAAAGCAGTAGAGGAAAAGAAAATTACTGAAGTTGTAATGAAGAAAAGCACTGAAACTCAAATTTCAAAACCAATAACTGAAAAAGTAGAACAAATATCTTCTCAACAACCAACATCACAACAGTTAGAATCAGCCATATCTTCACCACAGGAAACAACTTTGTCTCCACCTAGAGTTTCAAAACCACAACCTGTTTCTGAAAAAACTAAAGAAGAACAAAAAGCTAAAGAAAAAAAGTTTGTGCTACCTAAAACACCCGTCACACTTGAATGTGTTGATGCGGATATACAAGATGTTTTACAAATGTTAGCTGTAAAATCTGGTGTTAACATTATTTATGGTCCAGATGTAACAGGTAAGATCACAATAAGTTTAAAAAACGTACCATTTGATAAAGCTTTTGAAAATATACTGAGAATATCAAAACTTGTATATGTTATTGCTGGAGACAATATAGTTCGTGTGGGAACACCACAAGTTATTGAACAAGAACGTTCTTTACAAGTAATGTATACAAAAATTTTTCCGTTAAACTACGCTGTTGCAGATGATGTGAAAACACATCTTGAACAAATTCTTAAAGCTGAAGGGAGAACAAAAGGGATGATATCTGTTGATAAACGTACAAACTCTTTAATTGTTACAGAAAGCGAGGAAGGGCTAAATTATATAGAAGAATGGATTAAAAAACTTGATACAAAACCATACCAGGTCACTATTGAAGCACAGGTGATTGATATTTCAGTTGACGATTTGTCAGAATTAGGAGTACAATGGGGGATAAGAAGTGTTGATAAACAAGCTGGTAGTGAAGTAAGTTATTCTTTAGACAGTGTTAGTGGTGGTGGTGTTACTGTGAAATCTGTAGAATCAACAGCAAAAGAAATACAGAGTGCTGTTTTTTCTGCACCGACAGGTGTTCCTTTGGAAACTGCAACATTTTTGTTTGGTAAATTTACTGATTCGTTAGCAATATCAGCACGGCTTGCAACACTTATAACTCAAGGTAAAGCAAAAGTCCTTTCAAATCCAAGAGTCACAACTGTGAATAATAAGACTGCTACAATTATCGCTGGAGAAAAAATTCCGTATAAAACAGCAGTAACACAAACTACTACAGGAGCAGGTATGGGGCAAACAATTCAAGAACAATGGGAATATATTTCAGCAGGGATACAACTTACAGTAACACCTACTGTAAGTCCTGACGGTTGGGTTACTTTAACTGTTAAACCACAGGTTGATATACCACAGATTTCAGCACCTGGTGTACCACCAACAGTTAAATCTAGGCAAACAGAAGTTACTGTAATGGTTAAAAACAATGAACCGTTAGTCATAGGTGGATTAATTTCTGATTCAGATATAGAAGCGATCAAGAAACTTCCTGTGTTAGGTGATTTACCTATTCTTGGTTATCTTTTTAAATATAAAACTACTCAAAAAAAGAGAACTGAACTTATTATTTTAATTACACCAAGAATTGTTGAAGAATAATGGATGGCTGTATTTTTAGAGAAAATTGTTTCAAAAATTCTTTCAGTTCTAATTATAGTTTTTCTTATCTTTATTGTTTTATTGTTTAGTAGCGTATCTTTTGTTTCTAAACTTATCTTATCTTTTCTTTTAATCATTATATTTATAACAAGTCTTTACCTTTTGAAAGGTTCTTTGTATTTTTTTATCAAAAATTTCCTTGTAGTATTTTTTGCAATTTTAGTTTTTCTATTTTATCTTTTTTTAAACACTTATTTTATTTCAAAGATACCATTTGAAAGTAAGACAGAACTTTTAAATTTTTGTTTTTATACAGTAACATTCTTTGTTTTTTATACAGTTTTAGAATTAAAAACTTTGTATAACGAGTTAATTATAAGCTTTTTGATAGTTCAAACATTTCTTTTTTTAAGTTACATCTTTGGTGGTGAAAAATTACTAAATTTTTTTGTTTATAATCCAAACATTATTGCAGGTTATTGTTTGTTAAGTTGGTTGTTTTCGTTTCTTTATTTATATAAAAAAGAACAAAGATATCAAAAAATTGTGTTTATAACATTTTTAGTTTCTTCAATATTTTTAATTTTTTTAAAGAGTTATTCATCTCTACTAATAGTAGTTGCTTGTTTGGTTTTAGTTTTTTTAAAAAACAAGTTTTTAAAATGGTTTGTGATTTTTTCGTTATTTTTAACAGTTTCTATGTTAAATTTTAACAGTGTTATCGATAGAATAGCATGGATTGTTGTTGGATTAAAAATTTGGATAAAACATTTCTTTTTTGGTGTAGGGATAGGCAATTTTAGATTTTATTATCCCCAATACTTGGTTAATACTTGGTTAAGTCCTTCAATAGCAACAATTTTTGTACACAATTATTTTGTCCAACTTGCTTCTGAAATAGGTGTGATAGGTCTTAGTTTGTTTTTATTTTTTGTGATTTACATTTTGAAAAATTCAAAAAATGAATTGTTGAGTTATCCTGTATATGGGATAATTGTTCAGAATTTTGTTGATTATGTTTTATATATACCACAAAATAGTATAATCTTTTTTATTTTTTTATCGTTGTTAGTCAAAGAAACAAAAAACAAAGATGAAATTGTAGAAAAGAAGATTGTGTGGTTATACTTTTTTTGTATAATTTTGCTTTTTATATATTGCATCGTTTCTTTTATTAAAATGGATAGGATTGTGGTATTATCCAACTCTCGTCAGAAAGAAAATTTTTATAAATCTGTTTCTTTAGATAAAACATATTGGTTTGGTTGGAAACAAATCGCTGTTTCTTTGGTAAATGAAGGAAAACTTGAGGAAGCAGAAAAAATATTTATGAATGTAATAAAAACAAATCCAACAGATGCAGAAAGTTACTTTTTTCTTTCTGTAATAAACTTTAAATTAGGTAATAGTTCGGAAGGATATAAATTTTTAAAACAAATGTTAAAGGTAAATTCTAAGATAGGTTATAAATACATAAGAATTTTGAAAGCTGAATTAAAATGATATATTTTTTACTTTGTGCTTATAACGAAGAAACAAATATAATAAATGTAATAAACTCTATCAAACAATTATTTGGAAATTACAAAATTGTTGTTGTTAACGATGGTTCTACTGATAATACAAGATATATTCTTGAACAACTTATGTCAGACGATATAATTGTGCTTCATCACACAAAAAATTTAGGGTTAGGTCTTGCTATTAAAACAGGATTGGGATATATTATTCCAAAACTAACACTACAAGATGTTGTTATTACATTAGACGCAGATAATACACATCCTGTTGAGACTGTGAAACAAATGATAAAAGAGTTTGAAGAAGGATGTGATATTGTTATAGCTTCAAGATATTGTTTTGGTGGGCAACAGATAGGTGTTGTATGGTATAGAAAACTTTTGTCGTTTATGGCAAGGGTTGTGTTAAAACTTTTGTTCCCTTATCCAAATGTAAAAGATTACACAACTGGTTACCGGTTGTATTCAGCACGGATTTTGTTAAAGGCACAAGATAAATATAAAGAAAAATTTGTAACACAAAAAAATTTTGTTGTCCAGTTAGAACTTTTATTGAAATTGTTTGAGTTTAAACCAAGAATTTGTGAAGTACCATTGAAGTTGGAATATTATAAGAAATATGGAAAAAGCAAACTAAAAATTATAAAAAATATCCTTTCATATTTATTTTTTATACTAAAAACTAAGTATTCAAAATTATGAAAACAAAATGTGCAATAGGAATAGATATTGGTGGAACAGAAACAAAGTTTGGGATAATAAGATATATTGGTAATGACAAATTTGTTTTAGAAAAAAAATGGTCAATAAAAACAATTTGTGGCCAAAATAATGTTGAAAAAATGATAGATTTGATTGTTGAACAGATAAAAGGGAATAATATTGAGGTTTGTGGTATAGCAGTTGCTGCTTTGTTAGATTTTTATAATGGACACATAATTTATGCTCCAAATTTAATGTGGGAACACATACCATTAAAAAAATTGTTTAAGAAAAAATTAGGTTTACAAGTTGTTGTTGACAACGATGCCAATCTTGCTACATTAGGAATATATTATACCAAAATAAAAACAAAGTATCCTAACGTACAAAATATGATATGTTTTACATTAGGGACAGGTGTTGGTGGAGGTATTGTTTATAAAAATGAACTTTTACATGGAAAAACTTTTTCTGCAGTAGAACTTGGCCATATGACTGTTGAACCTGAAGGATATGTTTGTGGTTGTGGCAACAGAGGTTGTCTTGAACGATATATAGGTGCTAGATGGTTTAAAGAAAACATTGTTGAAGAACTTAGTAATAAAAAAATAAAAACAATTTTATATAAACTTGTTAACAATAATCTATCTGAATTAACTCCAAAAGTATTATATGACGCTGCTGAAAAGGGTGATAAATATTCGTTAGATAAATGGAAATTTTTTGGAAAGTATTTAGGTATAACAATAAGTGATTTAATAAACATTTTTGCACCGGAAGTTGTAGTGTTTACCGGAGGTGTAGCAAATGCATACAAGTTTTTTTTACCAGCCGTTTTGGAAGAAGTTAAAACTCGTGTCTGGCCTGTTATAAAGAACAACAAATATTCTTTATTGTATGATGTTAAATATGAAGTAGTTACAGAGCAACATTATGGTGTGATAGGGGCAGGAATATTGGCCATAAAATCTTTTCTTTTATGATAAAATTCCAATCAAAGAAAACTTTTTTATTTTTATCTACTCAAGTTCTGTTTTTTGTTTATCAACAAATTTTCCCACAAGAGTTAAAACTTACTGCAGAGAATGTTATTTTTGATAAAAACAACAATATAGTTATTGCAGAAGAAAATGTTAAATTGCAATATAAAAATATCTTTCTTGAAACACAAAAGTTGTTTTATGATACACAAAAAAATATTGTTTATATTTCAACAGATGTTTTTTTGTCATATCTTGGCAATAAACTTTTTGCAAAAAGTTTACAATATGATGTTAATTCTGAAAAAATTACTATACACAATTTTTATTCTTTTTATGATCCATACTATAGTTATAGCAAATCTTGTATAGTTAGAAAAGAAGAACTTTTGCTTGAAGATGCTAAAGTTACTCATTGTAATTTAAAAAAACCACATTATTATTTGAAATCAAAAAAAGTTGTTATACATCCGAATAAAGAAATAAAACTTTATTCACCGACAATGGTTTTGTGGGAAAAACCTGTTTTTTGGGTGCCATATTATAGAATATCTTTGAAACCTTCAAAAGATTATTTTTATATAGACCCGTCATACGAAAATGAACGTGGGTTGATCACAAAGATAAAGTATGGTAGACAACTTAATAACAATTTTGATTTAAGATTTATGTGTAATGTATATTCTTTAGAAAGTTTAGGATTAGGTAGTGAACTTGAGTATAGATCAAGTTTATACAATGGTATAATATGTCTTTATTTAGTTAACAATTTCAAAAATGAAAATACACAGATAAATTTAAGAATAAATAATAACCATAAACTTTCATCTACTTGGTCTTTGAAAACTAATGTCGAATATATGAGTGATGAACAGTTTTATAATTTGTATGAAAAAGAAAACTGGTTTATAGTAAAAAGAGATATTAATTCTGGTATTTCATTATCTCGTGATACACAAAAAACTTCATTAAGGTTTTCATATTTAAGATATGATAGTTTTGATCTACAACAAGAGAAGTTTGTTAACAAGTATTATAAAACACCGATAAGTTTTACAATATATCCGTTTAGTTTAGGAATTGTAAAATTTAACGAAAGTTTTAGTATTACACCTACATTGATAGAATCGTCTACATATTACACAGTCCTTTCTGAAAACAACTTTAGTGTTTTTGTACCTATAAAATTGTTTAGAATTGTTTCTATCTCACCAACTATAGCTTCACAATCTTTTTTAAATTTTTATCCTGGGAACAAGTTGTTCTATAATACTTACAGTTTTAGTTTACCATTAAAATTGTATCCGTTAACTTTTTGTAGTTTTGATCTGTCATATAATTACAGAATAAGATCTTTGGACAATTCTTTTAACATAGATTTTTCTTCTTATGTATTAACAAATAGTTTATCACCACGACTTGATTTGTTTTATAAACAAAGTTTTTTAAGATTTTATACTTACTACAATTTTTTGTTTAAGCCTGAAGATGATTTGTGGTACAAAAAGTTTTCTGTTTTCAATACAGACATTGGTTTTCCATATAAAAAATTTAGTTTTTTTATTCATACAGAATATGAAATAAGTAAAAATATAATACAAAACTTACAAACTTCTTTAGGATACAAGTTTGACTTTAATAACAGAATAAATGTTACATATTCTAAAAATTATTTTCAAGATAAAAATTCAATTAATACTGATGTTAATATATATATACCTAATAATTTGCAACTTAAAATACGAAATACGCTGGATATAGATAAAGAAAAAGTTGATTTGGTAAATATGAATTTAGAGTTGTATAAAGACTTACATTGTTGGGAAGCAAAAGTTTTTTGTAATATGAGAAGATCAATTTCTGTAACAATTCCTTATGTATTTGAAATTGGCGGTTTTGTTGGTTTAAAATTTAAACCTTATGTTGGGACAAAAGTTTCTGAAATTGACAAACTTTATTTCCCTTGGCGTGAATAAATTTTTATTCTTCAGGCGATTCTGTATTTTTTACATTATATTTTGACAACAATGCTTGTTCTATTTTTTTCTTATATTCTTTAGATGTAAAAGACACTTGTTGTATCCATTTACCAGAAGTAGTATCTTTTCTTGCAGGCCATGAGATCCAGGGACCATATTTGCCTTTCATAACTTTGCATTCTATCTCTATACTGTCTTCAAATACAACTGAAGCAAAAACTTTCAAACTTGATGTTGTATGAGTATATGGTGAGAACTTGTTTATTTTAAACCTTGGTTCAACTTTTGTTGTAGGTTTTTCTGGCGTAAGGGATGTTATAGCTTTTATTATACGTTCTTGCAAAGTTTTATCTAACACAGTTATTTGTGGATATGTTTTACCACGTTTTGATATATAAGTTGGGAATTCAAGATTAACAATTTCTCTTTGTCCAATTTTTGTTTTTTTAACTTTTGCTTCTTTTATTACAATAAGATCATTCAAAGCGATAGAGTATTCGTTTGATCCTGTTTTTTCAACCGAAGTTACCCACAAATTTTTGTTAGTTGATGTTTCTTGAGAGAATAAAAAAGAAAAGCAGAATAACATTGTCGCAACTGCAATATTTATAAACTTTTTATTTTTCATATTTTGTTATACCTCCTTTTTAAAGTTTTTATAATAAATTCTTTTTAACAAATTCTACTATACCACCAGATGATATTATTTGTTGTAAAAACTCAGGAAAAGGTTTAATTTTGTATTCAGTATTTTTGGATTTGTTTTTTACTACACCGTTGACAAAATCTATTTCTATTTCGTCATTGAAGTCAAACTTTTTTGTAGCATCTGTTAGTTCTATTAATGGAAGACCAATGTTTATTGCATTTCTAAAAAATATTCTTGCAAAACTTTCTGCGATAACACATTTTATACCTTTTGCTTTTATTGACAAAGGTGCATGTTCACGAGAAGAACCACAACCAAAATTTCTTCCAGCAACAATTATGTGAGAAGAGGTAAGCTGAGTGTTTAGTTGTTCAACTAAAGGTTCTAAACAATGTTGTGCTAAAAAGTTTGGGTCCGAATTGTTAAGATATTTTGCTGGGATAATTACGTCTGTATCTATATTATCTGGACATTTGAAAACATATCCTTTTAATTTCATACAAGAAAGTCCTTCTTAATAATTTTTTTATAACATTTGTTGTATTCTTCAGTATTTACTAAATAAATTTGGAATGGTGAGGAAAGACCAACAAATTTTTTTGTTTCTTATTTAATACAAATATATTCTGTTTTATTTTTTACACCAAAAATATAATTTTTGAAATACTTCTCTTTTTCTTCAACTATTTCTTTTTTAATTTGCGTAAGAGTGCATGCATTGTGATAAAACTCCACACTTTTTTTCTCAAAAATTCAATTTCTTCTGCCATGTATCTTTTATTGATTTTAAACCCAAATTTTTTCTATATTATTTCTAATTCTTATATAAAAACTAAACTTCTTTTTCAATAAATGAAACTTAAACTTGAAATTCTTTATGAAGATGACGATTATGTTATAATAAACAAACAACCAAACATTCTTACCTTACCTGATAGATATAATATATATTTACCAAATTTACAAGATATGTTGGAAGCAAAATATGGCAAAATTTATATTGTTCATCGGTTGGATAAAGAAACTTCGGGTATTATATGTTTTGCAAAAAATGAACTTGCACACAAAGAACTTGTGCAACAGTTTTTTTATCGTAAAGTAAAAAAAGTCTATCTTGCTATAACTCAAGGTAGACTTGAGTTAGAACAAGGAAAAATAGAATTACCAATCGCTCCTGATAATAATGATCCACAGAAAGTAAAAATAGATTTTGATAATGGCAAACCTTCAATTACTGAATATAAGGTTTTAGAACGGTTTAAAAACTATACTTTTATTGAGGCTTATCCAATAACTGGTAGAAGACATCAGATAAGAATACATTTTGCAGCAATTGGTCATCCTCTATTAGCAGATGGATTATATTCTGAAAACAAAGAATTTTTTCTGTCACAGATTAAGAAAAATTATAAATTTAAAAAAACAGAAAAAGAAAAACCGTTAATCTCACGTACTGCATTGCATTCGTATAAAATAAAGTTTTTCCACTTCAGGAAAAAAGATTATATTGAACTTCAATGTGAACCACCAAAAGATTTTTCTGTGGTGTTGAAAAATCTAAGGAAGTATAATATGTAGATGGGTGAATGTGTAAATGAGTTTATTATTTTAAGATAATATGACTGACTATATCCTGAGGCAACTCCTGTGCGTGGCAGGCGGGCCTGCTAGCCTACCTCTGGTGGACATCTCTAGTGGAAATTGTGCCGATACGTACATTAAAATTTTAAGCAAGAATACTGTCTGAGGCAGTCCATCATCCGGCGGAAATCCTTGCCCTACATTTTTACACATCCACACATCCATTCATCAACACATCCACATATTCACTCACTACAAATATATCCTCTGATTGCAGAATATGCTGCAACAACTGGGTTCGCTAAATACACTTCGCTTTTTGTATGTCCCATACGACCTATAAAATTTCTGTTTGTAGTAGCAACTGCTTTTTCACCTTCCGCAAGAATACCTAAATGTCCACCGAGACAAGGTCCACAAGTCGGTGGGTTCACAATACAACCTGATTGCAAGAAAATTTCTATTAATCCAGTTTTTAATGCTTTTTGATAAATTTTTGGTGTTGCGGGGAAAATTAAACATCTAACATTAGGATTTACTTTTTTACCTTTTAAAACTTTAGCTGCTAAATACAAATCTTCATACCAACCGTTCGTACAAGAACCTATTACTACTTGGTCTATATAAATTTTTTTGTTTAAATCTTTTACATTTACACTATTTGATGGAAGATGTGGCAAAGCAACCTGTGGGTAGATCTTACTACAGTCAATTTCTATTATTTCTGAATACTTTACATCTTTATCACTTTTTAACTCAGCAAGTTTTTTCAAACTCTTAATTCTAAACTTTGAGCCCATAACTTGTTGTAAATATTTAAGTGTAACCTCGTCAGGTTCTATTATTCCGTTTTTTGCACCACATTCTATTGCCATGTTTGTCATTGTAAGCCTACTATAGATTGACAATTTTTTTATTACTTCGCCTGTTAATTCTATTGTTTTATAATTTGCACCATCTACACCTATTTTTGCTATTGTTGCTAAAATTAGATCTTTACCAAAAACATTTTTGTTTAATTTCCCATAATATACAATCTTTATTGTTTTTGGTACTTTAAGCCATATTTTACCTGTAGCCCATACAACTGCTAAATCTGTAGAACCGACACCTGTTGAAAACGCACCCAATGCGCCATAAGTACAAGTATGAGAATCCGCTCCTATCACCAAATCTCCAGGTTTGATAAGTCCTTCTTCTGGTAAGAGTGCATGTTCAATTCCTGTACACCCTCCATAATAGAAATGTTTTATTTTAAACTTTTTTGCAAACTCTGTAGTAAACTTATTTTGTTGTGCAGAAGGAATATCTTTGTTTGGTACAAAATGGTCTAAAACAATCACAACTTTGTTTTTATCAAAAATTTTTGGTTGTTTATTAGTACCATCAAAAATTTGATAGAATTGTTTTATAGCAAGTGGTGTGGTAACATCGTTGCTTAATGCTAAATCTACTTTTGCTAATACAAACTCGTCTTCTTCAACATATTTTTTACCACAATGTTTTGCTATAATTTTTTGAGTAATTGTTTGTGGATATTGTTTCATAGTTCAATTTTTATTTTTTTAGTAAATAATTTTTTTCTCAACAAAAAATTGTTCCAGCAAGAAATATATCCTTTTATACTTGCTTCTATTATATCTGTTGAAACACCACGTCCACTGAAAAGTTCACCCTCATATTCAAACTTTACTAAAACCTCACCTTGTGCATCTTTACCTGAAGAAATCGCTTTAAGTTGATAATCTACAAGTTTAGGTGTTGTTCGTAATTTTAATAATTTGCACACTATCTTATCAATTGATTTATATGCAGCATCAACAGGTCCATCACCAAATTCTACTTCTTGTAATTCTATTGTTTTTGAGTTAATTTTTATTGCAAGTTTAATAGTTGCTGTTGGGACAACACCACTGCCACTGTCTATATGGAAATATTTTAGTTCTAATTTTTGTTTTTCTTTACCAAGTTCTTCGTTTACCAAAACAATGATATCATCGTCATAAACATATTTTTTCTTATCAGCAAGTTCCTTAAATTTTATAAAAATATTTTCTAAAATTTTTTCGTTTACTTTATATCCTAATTCTTCAAGCCGTTTTTTCAACGCATGCCGGCCAGAATGTTTACCTAACACAAGTTCGCTTTCAGGAACACCAACATCTTGTGGTTTTATTATTTCATAAGTTTGTCTTTTCTTTAAAATTCCATCTTGATGTATCCCTGCTTCATGTCTGAAAGCATTTTTACCGACAATAGCTTTGTTAGGTTGTACCGGTATTCCTGTAAGTGTTGATACCAACTTGCTTGTAGGATAAATTTCTTTTGTATTTATAGTTGTATAAAAATTTTCTAATAATGGATTATCTTTTCTTGTTTTTATAATCGTAACAATTTCTTCTAACGACGCATTACCTGCACGTTCACCAATACCGTTTATTGTACACTCAACCTGTCTTGCACCATTGATTATTGCTGAGATAGAATTTGCTACCGCTAAACCTAAATCGTTATGACAATGTACTGAAATTATACATTTGTCAATATTAGGAACACGATTCTTTATTTCTGATATTAACTTACCAAACTCTTCAGGGATTGAATAACCTACAGTATCTGGAATATTTATCACAGTCGCCCCTACTTTTATAACTTCTTCAATAATTTTACACAAAAAATCTATCTCAGACCGTGCTGCATCTTCACAAGAAAATTCTACATTGTCAGTAAACTTTCGTGCATATTTTACTGCTTCAATAGCTGTTTCCAAAACTTCATCTTTAGTCATATTAAGTTTGTATTTTATATGAATATCAGATGTAGCAATGAAAGTGTGTATTCGTGGAGAAGATGCTTTCCTTAACGCTTCTGCTGCTTTGTCAATATCAACTTTTTTAGCGCGAGCTAACGCTGCTACTTGACAATTTTTGATATGTTTTGCAACTAAAACTACACCTTCAAAATCACCTGGAGAAGATATTGGGAAACCAGCTTCAATAATGTCAACACCAAGTTTTTCAAGTTGTATTGCTATTTTAAGTTTTTCCTGTGGAGTTAATGAAGCACCTGGGGATTGTTCACCATCACGTAAAGTTGTATCAAAAATATAAATTTTTTCTTTCATAAAAAAATTACTCCATGGACACAGTTTTTAAATTGTTTCAAATTTGTCATATTATACAAAAATGTAAGATAAAAAACAATATTTTAGAAGAGATAAAAAAGAAATATTAAAACTTGGTAGGCTTTTCTTTAAAATCCTTAAATCTGAAGTCATAAATACCATAAATAAGGTTTTCAGCACCAATAAATTCTACTGAAGGACCTTTAGAAGTTAAACATTTTATTTTTACAGGATATGTTACTGAAGTATCTGCTCTCCAGTGCTCAGGCATCTTTACAGGTATTTTGTCATAAAAATATAATACAATTTCTGTTCCATCATCATATTTTAAATTTGTTTCTATAACAGAAGAAATTATTTTATTAACATCATAATCTGTTGGTTCTATTATTGTATCACTTATAAATTCGTCAAAAAATCTTAAATAACCATCAACTTTGTTAAAATCAACTTGTTTTGAAGTTTTGATATTAACCCATGTAGTTGTAGAATCTTTTAACTCTTTTTTATATTCGTATAGTTTATTATCAACTTTAACGCGTATATAAGTTATTTTTTCTCTATTAGATTTTAATATAGTTCGGTTGCAAAAATCATAAAAATATTTTTTAAACTCGTCTGCAGTTAAACCGCGAGATAGATATACGTATGGTAGATTATCTATTTTTATATAACACTCATTATAAGTAAACCCGCCTGTCTTACCAAACCATATTGTTTTGCTTTGAAGTTTGTTTTTGCCAAAATAAATTTTTACCTGTGTAGCTGAAGTTTCGTTTAGTTGATAAATTTCATGTGATGAAGGATTTTTTGTAATCATGTCAGTTATTTGCAACTCTTTTATTTTTTCAGTTAAGGTTTTACATTTTTGTTCATCTCCAAGATAAGTTCCAGTTGAAGTTAAAACATACCATTTATCTTTTTCTTTTTTTATTACAACATCCTTGTTATCTTTATCTTTAAATTCAATTTTTACAATATTTTGTTTTTTAAACAAAAACTTAGGTTTACTATGAGTTCTTATCACTATCCTTATTGCTAAAATTAAAATTAAAACTAAAACTACTACAATCCATGAAAATAATTTTTTCATATGATAACCACCTTTGTTTTTCTAAAATACCATCTTATTACACCAGCTGTAATTACTAATGCTGGTAAGAAAAACATTATAAAATATCGATATAAAATTTTGATTGTATCAGGTAAAGGTTTTATTGCAGAAGGAACAACTTTTTTACTTCTAATACTTACAATTTCGTACTCTTGTAACAAGTAATCAATGATATTCCCTAAGAAAGTAGTTTCTTTTTGTGCAAAAAATCCTGAAGAGAAAACTAAGATTCTGCTGTCTGTTCTTGATTCTTTGAGTCTTTCAGGAACATTAATTTGTAATTTTTTAAATTTTTCATCATCAGAAAAATAACTTGAAAACTTTCCTTTTAATTCTACTGCGACAATAAACGGTCCTTTCTGTGCAGATTTATCCATTCTGAAATCTACTGTTAACGGATTTATAGAGAAAATATCTTTTTTAAGAAAACTGTATTTTGATGTTTCCATTAGAATCGTATATGTAATATCTTTTAAGCCAGATTTTATTTTTAATGGAGATGCAAAAGGGAGAACCGTTTGTGACAAATTTTTTGTTAAAGGATGATTTTTATTCATGTTTGTTATTATTGGCATAAATGGATAATCAACGATACTTTCCATAACAAGAAAACCTTGTTGTGTCCTTAAAGAGACTTTTTGACATTGATAATCTACGATGAGACCGTCATCAAAAAATTCTATTCCATAGTTAGAAATAAAATCAAATATGTTTGAATAAATTTTTGTTGCCCAGAATGATTGGATGTAGATGTTGTATCTGTCAATAAGAAAAGCACATGGTTTGCCTGAAAGTATATATTGGTCTAAATAAAACAATTCTTTATCATCAAAATTTTCTTTTGGTGAGATAACTAATAAAGCATCTGTCTGTTGTAAACTTGTTGTTGAAAGATCAACTTGTTTTATATCATAAAGTTTTTGTATTTGTTCTTTAAATTCATAATAATCTTCACCAGATAGTGTGTTACACCTATGAACATTTACTACACCTAAAACTTTTTTTTGTTTTGTAGTTAACCTTTTTATTGCAGAAGTTATGTCATATTCTAACATTTCAATATTACTTATTACAGGAATAATTTCTTTTTTATCTTTGTATAACAATGCAAGGCCCATATAACCTTTTTTAACTTCAAATTTATCCTTTTCAACAACACTGAATTCAATTGGTAGGATACCCATAGAATGTACTTCTTGTTGAGAAAGTTTAGCATTTGGTTGTAGTGGATCTATGAACTCGAACTTTAGTTTTCCACGAGAAGATTGTCTATACTCTTTTAGTAAATCTTCTACATAGATACGTATGAACCTGAATTGTTCTGGTAAAACTTTGCTAAATATTGCACGAATATAAACGGGTTCGTCAAGTGAAGAAACTAGTCTTTTGGATGGTTTTGATAAAGAATAAATTTTGCCGTTTGTTAAATCTATACGGAAAAAACCAAAGTAAAATATAAGGTTTAAAAGAATAACTATTATTACTGCAAAAAGTATTGTTATATACTTTTGTTGAATATTTATTTTTTTCATAATCACATACTTTTTACTACTTTTCAGTTGTAGTTGATAAATATGCCAAATATAGGAAAAATCCTGTTAAAGATAAAAAATACACAATATCTCTTGCATCAACAATCCCACGGACAAAATTGTCATAATGAGGATCTATCCCTATATATGCAACAGTTGGAGAAACAAAAATCCCTAATTTACCTAACAAAAAGAATATGAACATAATAGAAAATGAAATTACAAAGCTTACAATTTGGTTCTTTGTTAAACTTGAACTAAAGACACCTATACTACTAAAAAATAAAATTAGTAATACAACACCAATATATCCAGCGATTGTCTGTCCTATATCAAATTTCCCAAAGAGTAATAATGTTAATGGATATAACAAAGTTAGAATAATTGAAATTAAAACTATAGTTACAGCACTCAAATATTTTGCTAATAACACTTCAATTTTTTTAACTGGTAAAGTAAAAATGATTTCAATTGTACCAGATTTGTATTCTTCTGAATATAACCGCATAGTTATCGCTGGAATAAAAAATAAGAAAAATAAAGGAATAACATCAAAAACATGTCTTAAAGTAGCGTAGTTTTGGATAAATAAAGGTCGAGCATAAAAAAAACCTAATAACAACAAAAATATAGAAATAACAATATATGCTACTGGTGAATTAAAATAAAGATTAAGTTCTTTTTTTAATAGAACAACAATTTTTTTGTAGTCTAACTTTATTTTTTTCATAACATTTAACTACTTGTTAACTCTCTGAAAACATCTTGTAATGAAACAAAAACACGATGTAGTTCTACTACTTCCCAATTTTCTTTCACAGCAAGTTTAAACAAATCTTTTCTTATATCAATATCACCTTCTGTTTCAATTTCATATTCTGTTATTTCGTTTTCTTCAAAAACAACTTTGACATTATAGATTCCTTGGATAACCATGGGTAAATATTTGGTAAGATCTCTGTCAAATTTTCCTGCAAAATGTATAACATTATGTTTTAATACTAATTTATATAAATCTTCAATATTACCCTGAGCAACGATTGTACCTTTATGAATTATTACTACATAATCTGCAACTTCTTCAACTTCAGACAGTATATGTGTTGAAAGAATTATAGTTTTATCTTTTTTATATTCTTTAATTAACTCCCTTACTTCTGCAGCTTGGTTTGGGTCAAGACCAGCTGTAGGTTCGTCTAAGATTAAAATTTTTGGATTATGAAGTATAGCTGCTGCAAAACCAACTCGTTGTCTGTATCCTTTTGAAAGTTCTGAGATATTTCTTGAAATTACATCTTTTAGTCTACAGAGTTCAACAACATCTTTTATATTTTGAGTTGGTACATTACGTATTTCTGAGATAAACGACAAGTATTCGTATACAGTCATATCTTCATATAAAGGATTGTTTTCTGGTAGATAACCAATAATTTCTTTAGTACGAATTTTTTCTGGTGATACAGGTTCATCATCTATTATAACAGTTCCGTTATCTTGTAGTAAGTATCCTGTTATAATACGCATAAGAGTAGATTTTCCGGCACCGTTTGGTCCTAAAAGCGCAAGGATCTGGTTGTCTTTAATATCAAAACTTACGTTGTTTAAGGCAACAATTTTGCCAAAAGTTTTTGTAATATTTTTTATTTGTATCATAATTTATGAAGTGTACGAAAAAAGTTTTTGGAAAAGTGAATATTTTATTATAATTTTAAGTTTTTATTGTCAAGTAATTAAAGAAAATTTTAGTAAAAACTTGTTTTGTTTGAAGAAATTATGTAATAACAATTTTGATGCAAGAACGTTTTTTGTTCGATAAAAAATATCTTACAGCATTCACTTATTTTATCCTTACTGAGAAGATAAAGGATGGCTCTGTCGTTGTTATTTTTGACACAGTTGTAGATTTTTTTTCTCTGAAACATACATTTTTAGAAGTAAAAAATATTTTTAACCAATATGAAAATCTCAACGATATAGAGATTTTTTGTATTTATGCTGAAGCTGAAAAACTCACATATGATAGTATTATAGATCTTGTCAATTTTCTTTGTAAAAGTAGTCAAAAAAAAGTTTGTCTATTATTACACCACTATGTTTTAGATTTCCCAACAGTATCTTTTCAACCTTTTGATATAAAAATCAATGATGAAATAGATTTTAATGATTTTTTTACAAAATTAGTAGAATTTGGTTATGAAAAAGTAAATTATGTTGAAACTATAGGCGAGTTTGCTGTACGTGGTAATATTATAGATATATGGCCTAACGGTTTTGTATTTGTAGGAGAAAATTCTCAACCTAAAAAAATTGTGCACCCAATAAGAATTGTAGTTGAAGAACAAACTATAGCACAGATAAAATTTTTTGATGTTACTTCTCAACGGTCAATTATTACACCAAGAATCAATTCTTTTGAAGTTTATCCTGTTAAAATTTTTCAAAAAGAGACAGGAACGACAACTATAAAAGATTTTTTGTTAAAAAACAATTTTCATATAATTTTTTGTTCAGAAAATTTTTTTTCAACTCCACCAGCTGAGAATAAATTACTTGCAAATTATTTAATTCCTACAAAATATTATGGTCAAATAGAAGTTTTTAGGAAAGATTTGGAAAAATTTCTTTTAGATGGATATAAGATATTTATTGGATATGCTTATGAATCACAACTTGAAAAAATCATTTCAATTGTTAATAAAGACAAAAGAATAAATTTGGTGAAGACCGATTTATCTTCTGGTTTTTATTCGTTAGATAAGAAAATATTTTTCATAACATTTCCAGAAATTTTTTCACAATTTCAATGGACTGTATATCCGAAACAAGAGATTTATCACGGGATAAGATTAGAAAATATTTGGGAGATACAAAAAGGAGATTTTGTGGTACATAGAGAATATGGTATAGCAAAATTTCTTGGTATAACAACTATTTCAATACATGGATTTGACAAAGAATTTCTTACTTTAAAATTTGCTGATGATGCAATTTTGTATGTACCTATTACAGAAATTGATACAGTAGAAAAATATGTTTCGTTATCAAACAAACCACCAAAACTTTCTTATCTTAACAGAGAATCGTGGCAGAAAACTACAAAAAAAATTAAAGAATCAATTAAAGAATTCATTGCACAACTTTATACATTGTACACACAACGAAAAAAAATAAAAGGTATAAAATTTGAACCAGATGAAAAACTTGAGAAAATGTTTGAAGAAACTTTTGAGTATGAAGAAACCGAAGATCAGAAAAAAGCTATTGAAGATGTTTTATCTGATATGAGCAAAGAATATCCAATGGACAGAGTAATAGTTGGCGATGTTGGTTTTGGTAAAACAGAAGTTGCCCTACGTGCTACATTCAGAGCTGTGTTAAACAAAAGACAAGTTTTAGTTTTATGTCCTACAACAGTTCTTGCAGAACAACATTTCAGAACTTTTAGTAGCAGGTTAGAACCGTTTGGTATCAAGGTCGCAATAATGACACGACTACAACCAAAAGAATATTTATCCGAAGTAATTAAAAAAATTTCTGATGGTGAAATAAATGTTGTTATTGGTACTCATATTTTGTTAAACGATAATATAAAGTTTAACGATTTAGGCCTTGTAATAATTGATGAAGAACATAAGTTTGGTGTAAAACAAAAAGAAAAAATAAGGTTGAAATATAGAAATTTTAATGAAAGTAATGAACACCTACCTGATGTGTTATCTCTTACTGCCACACCAATACCACGAACATTAGCGTTTGGTCTTGAAGGGATAAAAGATATCTCTGTTATTGAAACACCGCCTGAAGGACGAATGCCTATTGAAACATATATATTATCATATAACGAAAGTTATGTTATTGAAGCGATAAGTAGGGAACTCTCCCGCGGTGGACAAGTATATTATGTTTTTAACGATATAAGTTTAATTGAACATAAAACAAACAAAATAAAATTTTACTTTCCAGAAGCAAATATTGAGTTTATCCACAGTAAATTGCCAGCTAAAAAAATTGAAGAGATTATGATAAGTTTTGTTAAAGAAAAAATACAAATTTTAGTCTCAACGACAATAATTGAATCAGGGCTTGATATACCAAATGTTAACACTATGATTATAGAGAATGTGGAAAATTTTGGTTTAGCACAACTTTATCAATTAAGAGGACGTGTTGGCCGTAGAGAAAAAAAAGCGTATTGTTATTTGTTTTACTCACCTGAAAATCTTACTTTGAACGCAAAGAAACGTCTTGCTGCACTTAAAGAGTTTACAACACTTGGTAGTGGATACAGGTTAGCATTGAGAGATTTAGAGATACGTGGTGCAGGCGAGATTTTAGGGACAAGACAACACGGTTTTGTGAATGAAGTTGGGCTTAGTATGTATTCAAAAATTGTTCAGCAAATAGTAAATGAAATTTCTGGATACAAATATGAAGAAGTTTCACCTAAGATAGAAATTAATATAGCTGTTGGTATACCAAATAGTTATATTCAAGATGAAGAGTCAAGGATAAATTTTTATAGAAAACTTTTAGAAGCAAAAACTATTGCTGAAATTGAAAATATTAAAGAAGAAATGGAAGATAGGTTCGGAAAATGTCCTCAAAAAGATGAACAGTTGTTGAAAAACTTATTTTTGTTATGCAAACTTCGTGTAATATTGAAAAAATTTAACGTTTTTAAAGTTTCTTTTGATAAAAGTAAAATCGGGTATGAAATTCAAGTTGTTTGTAGTGGTGATACTGATATACCAGTGTTGACACAAAAATTTCACACAGAAGGAAATTTTAAAATAAAAAGTTTTGATAAAAATTCTGTTGTTTTTTTAGGAAATTTCGAGGAGCTTCAAAAATGTTTTGAAGAATTTGTTGAGATAGTTTCCTGAGGTGAATTTTGACTATGTAAAGTGATTTTTTTAAGAAAATTTTTTTGCTTAACAGGTGAGATGTACACAGAAAACAGTTTCTTGTATTTTGTTTTCAGAGACAAGTTTGTTATACAGGTTTATTGCATCGTATGTGTTTAATGAATAAAGTGTGATATTATGGTTTAAACAATAATTTTTTACTTCGTCTAAAACTTCCATCACAGAGTTTGCTCCACAGCCAACTATCAAAATTTTAGGTTTTGATTTTTCTAACAGATCTTTTATATCTGAAAGATGAAGTTTATGTCCTTCTTTCCTCCACCAGTTGGGGATAACATTGCCACAACAAATAATTATGTCAGAAGTATAAATTTTGTTATTGACAATTATTTTACCAAATTCGTAATGGTTTATCATAGATGAAACAAAATTAAAAACAGGTAAACTGTAGTTTAAGTACCGTCTACTATTTTATTTTTTCTTCAATCGGGTAACGATAGTATCAAACTCGTCTAAATTGTTGTATGAAATAATTATTTTTCCTTTTGTATTACTTGAAGGTTTTATAACAACTTTTGTCCCTAAAAGTTCTGAAAGTTCTTTTTGTAACTGCAAGATCTCTGGTGATGATACACTTGTTTTTTTAAGGCCAGTTTTTTTTGTCTTCAAAGTTTTTACAATAAGTTCAACATCGCGGACAGTAAGTTTGTCATTAACAATTTTGTTTGCAAGGTCAATAACGACATTTTCTTCTTTTATACTTGCAAGCGATCTTGCATGACCTGCTGAGATAAGCCCATCTTCAATATATTCAATAACTTCTTTTGGTAAAGAAAGTATTCTTATAGTGTTTGCAATAACAGACCTATCTTTACCTACAAGTTCGCTGATTTGTTCTTGAGTAAGGTTAAATTCTGTCATTAAACTTTTATAAGCAGTAGCTTCTTCTACAGGGGTCAAATCTTGTCTTTGAATGTTTTCAATAAGAGATAACAGATGTTTTTGTTGATCATCTAACTGTTTTATAATAACAGGGACTTTGGATAACGAAACAAGTTTTGCAGCACGCCATCGTCGTTCACCACAAACTATCTCGTATTTACCATCAGGCAGTGGGCTGACAATCAATGGTTCTATTATACCAGATTGTTTTATAGATTCAGCAAGTTGGGTTAATTGTTCTTCGTCAAACTTTTTTCTTACCTGCCATTTTGATGGAACAAGTGCCTCTATATCAACATAAACAACAGCATCTTTTTGAATTTCTGTTTCAGTATGTATAGTTGGTGCGAGTTCTTCTTTTATAAATCCCGAAATCAATGCTTCAAGTCCTTTCCCAAGATGTTTTTTCATAATTATACATTATTACTTAGATTTAAAATTTCTTCTGCTAAAGAAAGATACGCTTGTGTAACTTTTGATGTTCTGTCATAATAAAGTAATGGTTTACCATAACTTGGTGCTTCTGCTGCACGAACACCTCGCGGAATTATGGTTTTGTATACTTTATGTTGAAAATATTTACAGACATTATCAGCAACTTCAGCACTTAATGCTGTTCTTGTGTCGTACATTGTAAGTATCACACCTTCAATAGTAAGATTTTTATTTAAATGTGTTTGAACAAGATTTATTGTTTTTAACAACTGAGCAAGACCTTCTAACGCAAAATATTCACATTGTATTGGTACTAAAACACTATCACAGCAAGCAAGCGCGTTTATTGTTAATAACCCTAACGATGGTGGACAATCTATTAAAATAAAATCGTATAATTGTTTAATTTCCTCAACAGCAGTTTTTAATCTATATTCACGATTCAACATACTTACAAGTTCAATTTCAGCTCCTGTAAGGTCAATATGTGATGGTACAAGGTCGAGCCAGTCAACCGAAGTCGGGATTATAACATCAGTAATTTTTTGTTCTTCTATTATTACATGATAAATATTTTTGTTACTGACTGTATCAATTCGAATACCAAGTCCACTTGTAGCGTTTGCCTGTGGGTCTATGTCTACTACTAAAACACTTTTCCCATAATAAGCAAGCGATGTGGCTAAGTTTATCACAGTTGTTGTCTTTCCGACACCACCTTTTTGGTTTGCTACTGTAATTATTTTGTTCATTTTTTATTTTGATAAAATAGTATATATACCGATTATAATAAATATGGTACCACTTAAAAATTTTACAACATTTGGTGGGAAACATTTGTTTATTTGTCCACCTAAGACAACCGCAATTAGGTTTGTAACACAAAATGCTAATGTTGCTGCTAACCATATCTTAAACAAGTTTGAACTTTTTGTTGCAAACGAGATTAATGCAAATTGTGTTTTATCCGCTATTTCAGATAAAAACATTGTTATAAACACTACCCACATTTCTTTCATTGTTTACTCCCTGATGGTAAAACTTTATATTTCTGAAACACAGAGTTGTTTTGAGCTGAAAAACTGATAGACAGAGCTTAAGCTTCGTCTACTCTGCTTTCTAGACACGACAAATAAAAATCTTCGTGGTTTGAAAAACTCTTCTACTAATAACCAATAACTCTAAACTAATAACTTTTACTCTCAACCCTCTTTTTTCTTTTTTAAAAACAAAGAAAGGAATTTATCTTCGTACTCTTTGTACACACCCCAGCGGTCAAGTTCTTCCTTAAGTTGTTTTGCATATTCAATATTTTCTTTTGCAAGTTTAAACAACTGGTTAATTTTGTTCTTAGCCGATTCTGGTAAAGAAAACTTTATTTGTTTTTTAAGTTCTTCAAAGGTTATTCCGCCTGTTGTCTCATAGGAATCAGATTGTTTCTTACCGTATTGTTTTTTAGATTCATAGATTTGTGAGAACAACTGTTGTGCTTTTTGGTTAAGATCAGCGAAGGTGTTTCTTAGATGTTCATCCATAAGTTTTATATCCTGGTATAATTTGTTATAAGAAAGTTTAAAATTAAAAGCTTCTTCTAACAACAATAAAATTTCTTTTGCTGATTGAGGGTTATACATATCTAAAGTATAAAAAGGTATTTCAGAAAAAATACAGATGCTGTTTATACCCATTTCTTTTGCAACTTGTAGAAACACACTATTCATATTCTCAATTACACCAAAATCAAGTTTTGGTAAATTGAATTTCTGTATTAAAGGTAAAACTTTTGTTGAAAAAGTTGTTGCTGATATATAAAGATTTGGTTTATCAGTATGAAGTATGTTTGTTGGTAAAGAATTAAATGTGATGATGAAAGAGATGTTTGTTGGCATTAAAAAATTTAGGATATCAGTAGCAAGTTTTGTATAATATTCTGGTGACGGATCAAAATCGCTGAAGAAAAAAATAAAATCTTGTAATTCAGTATGTAGGAAATATATTTTATCTTTAATTTGTGGTGCTGAGTATATCATACCATTTTCTACGATAAGGTTTGGGAAAGAAATGTATTCTTCAAGTTCTATTTCTGCAAAAATTTGAGCTTTAAGTTCTGAGATAAGATAGTTTATCACATATCTTCCTATAAGCCCTAATGATGGCCAAGAGAATATTAATATTGGATGATTGATTTTTGGTTTAGTTTTTTGTATTATCATTTTTGATTTTAAATTTGTTATATTTTTTTCACACTTGTAATACAAAAAATTTTTTAATAAAACAAGTGGTATAAGAAAAAAGAGTTTTCTATGGAGGAGGGTTTTATGAAAAAATTTTTAATTTTATATATATGTGTGTTTGTTTCAATTACACAAATGTATTCTCAGAATATATTTAACGAGTTTAAAGAAAGGTTTAATAAAGAATACATAGGGCCGTTTAACAAAGATCTTACTGGTATAATTTGTAGTAATATATTAAACACTGCGGATAATTTAGGATTGTTTACTGTGGCTCCGCCATCAGTTGGGTTAAATATAAAATTAAACATTGTTGGTAAAAAAATTTCTGACGATAATATTATACTTAATGAAGCGTTTAAAGATGTTGCTGTAAAAATTATACCTTTTGCTGTGGTACAAATAGAGAAAGGGTTGCCATTGAACTTAGATATTATCGCAAGATATTCTGGATACGAAAATTTTGTGTTATATGGTTTTGGGATAAAATACAAATTTTTGTCATTACCGCCAATTGTACCAGTAGTAAACATTTCTGCAGCTGGGTTTTATAACATTCTTGAAGCAGAGGATATATTAAAACATACATCACAATCTGTAAACTTGATTATATCTGTTGACAAAATACCTGTTGTGAGACCATATGTGTTAGTCGGTGCGGATACTTCAGAACTTGTCGTTGATAAAAAAGTGACTACAATTGAAGAGATAAAAAACAAGTTGGATTTTCAACTACGATACGAGTTAGGAATAAATTTTTCTTTTATCCCAGTTTTTTATTTTAATTTAGGTTATGGTTATGTGTATAACACAGAAGAATATATTTTTAATTTAGTTTTAAAGTTTTAAGTTGTTATGAATCATGTATTAGTATTAAACAAACATTTCGTTCCAATAACAATTACTTCTTGGAAAAGAGCAATAAAATTGTTATATCTTGACCACGCAGATGTCGTTGATGAAGAATATAAAACATATTCTTTTAAAGATTGGGTTGAACTTTCTCAGTATATAAAAGATCATCCCGCTGGGTTCATCCATACCTGTAAGTTAAAAATAGCAGTACCTGAGGTTATAGCTTTAAAGTATTATGATAAAATAAGGTTTGAAGAACCACGGCTTACACGGAAAAATATTTATGAACATTATGGTTACAGATGTTGTTATTGTGGCAAAAAATTTAGTGTGGATAAACTTAATATAGATCATGTAGTACCAAGATCACGTGGTGGGAAAACCGAATGGACAAATGTTGTCACATCATGTATAGAATGTAATCTTGAAAAAGGGAATAAACTACCACACGAAGCTGGGATGAAACTTGTTATACCACCGTCAAAACCTCAACGTAGGATAAAACTTGCGTTAGTACTTAATTCTAACATAAAAATACCTATGTCATGGCAAAAATTTATTGATACTTTGTACTGGAATATAGAACTTGAAGAATAAATTTTTTCTATGGAGATAAAAAATCTATGAATAAAAAAATAAGGTGTGTAATAACAATACTAATAGGTTTTTTTGTAATAAAAACCAATTTTTTTGCACAAACAGTACAAACTTCAACTGTTGTAGTTGAACAGATTGATCCGTTTGACCAAGCAGTGAAAGATTCTACAAGTTCTGACCCTTATACAAGAAGAAGAGCAGCGGAACAGTTCGGTATGTTAAGAGATATTCGTGCAGTATCGTATTTAAAAAAGTTGTTAAAAGATGAAAATCCGTTTGTAAGACAAGCAGCTATTGAATCATTAGGATTGTTAAGGACACGAGATGTTGTTGATGAAATTGTAAATGTTTTAGAAACAGATAAAGAAGTTCAAGTAAGACAGTCAGCAGTAATTGCGTTAGGATATATTGGTGATCCTAAAGTAGTTCCTGTGTTAACCAAAATTTTAAAATCTGAGACAGAACCTATCGCTGTAAAATATTCTATATGTAATACATTGAGTATTATAGCTTCTACGGAAGCTGTTCCAACATTGATAGAATTAAAAACTACTAAAGATAGGAATCTTCGTAGAAGTGTAATTTATGCGTTAGGTAAAATACCACATCCTGAAAGTGTTAAAGCGTTAAGAGAAGCAATTGATGAAAATCTTGACGACGAATCTATTATTGTTGATATAATAAGAAGTTTGGTTGATATTGATGATAAAGATTCTGTTGAGAAATTTAAAATATTGTATTCAACACCTACTGTCTCACAAAAAATCAAATTTTATTCTGCATATGCATTGGCAAAACTTCAAAAAGATACTTCTGTTTTACCAACTATTAAGAAAGAACTTTCAAATAAAGATGATACTATAAGACAACTTGCGATTGATGCTATAAGATTTATAGGTGATAAAGAATCATTAACTATTCTTAGAAAAATGAAAGAAACAGAAACTTCTGCTTACACAAAACAGTTAATAGGTGCTGCGATTAAACAACTTGAAGCAAAATTTCCTAAAATTGAAGAAAAAAACCTAAGAAATAAAAAATAAACAAATCTTGTTGTAAGAGAGCATTAAAAAATTCCGTCTAATGGTGAACTACATTCTCCAATTTGTGGAACGGGTTTTGTCGTGACTGGAAAGTCACTCCTACATTTTAGTATTTTTTTAATGAAGCAAAGAAAAAGAGAAGAAATTAAAAAGAGAAGTTTTTTAAAAATTGAAAGAGAGAAAAACAATGAAAAATTTTAAAAACATCTTGTTTATAAATTTGTTACTTTTGTTATCTACAAACTTGTTTTCAGATGTAGAAATTATAAATTGTCCGACAGCAGAAGTTGTAGATTATGGTTTAGGAGAAGTATCTGTTAGAATTTATACAAATGGCGGAATAATTACAAGATTTATTTTTGCACCGTTTAACAGAATAAATTTTGGTGGTGGTTTAGATGTAGCAAAATTGGTTGGTGAAGACGAACCTGTGATTCATGACCCTGCTTTTTATATAAAATGGCGTATGTTTGACGGAACTAAATTTTTCCCTGCTGTAGCAGTTGGTTATGATGGTCAAGGATATAAGTTTGTGTCTAACAAATACAGTTTGTCAGCAAAAGGGTTGTATTTAGTTTTTTCTCAAAATATTTTAGTAAAAAAAATGTTTTTAGATTTCGGGGTTAATCTTACAAAATATGATGATAGTTCAAAACTGTTATGTTTTACTTCTTTGAGAGGAACAATAGAGGATGTTATTAAATTAGGTGTTGAATGGGAAAATATAAATGAACAAAAAATACAGCAAATAAATTTGTTGACAGGTTTATGTTTATCAAAACAGATAAATATAGATTTTGTTTTTATTGACCTTGGGAATAAAAATTCTAAGATTGAACGTCAAGTAAGAATTAAATATTTGTACAAATTTTTTTAACTAAGGTGAGTTTTATGCCAGAATATTATTTAGAATTTGAAAAACCTATTGAAGAACTTGAAAAACAAATAGAAGCGTTACAACAAAGTACTGTAATTACTGAAGAAATAAAACAACAAATTGAACAACTTAATCAACAATGTGAACAGTTGAAAAAAGAAATTTATACAAAACTTACCCCTGCACAAAAAGTGTTAATAGCACGTCATCCTCAAAGACCCTATGCAAAAGATTATATTGAAGGAATATTCACAAATTTTGTTGAATTACATGGAGATAGATATTTTCGTGATGATAAATCAGTGATATGTGGTTTTGGTGAAATAAATATTGTAAATATTGAAGGAAAAATTTTATCCTGTGCTGTAATTGGTCAACAAAAAGGTAGGTCGTTAGAAGAAAATATAGTTTTTAATTTTGGTATGTTACATCCTGAAGGATATAGAAAAGCTTTAAGAATAATGAAACTTGCAGAAAAGTTTAATATGCCTGTTATAAGTTTTATTGATACTCCAGGTGCTTATCCTGGAATTGGAGCAGAAGAACGTGGCCAGGCAGAAGCTATTGCAAAAAATTTGTATGAAATGTCACAACTTGCTACACCTATAATATGTATAGTGATAGGAGAAGGTGGGTCAGGAGGTGCGTTAGGTGTTGGTATTGGAGATAGATTACTTATGTTAGAAAATGCATATTATTCAGTTATTTCTCCGGAAGGATGTGCGTCAATACTGTTTCGTGATGCAGCAAAATGGCAACAAGCAGCTGAAGCGTTGAAACTTACAGCAAAAGATTTATATGAATTAGGTGTGATTGATGAAATAATACCAGAACCGTTAGGCGGTGCTCATAAAGATGTTAGACAAACAATAGAAAATGTAAAAAAATCCATTGTAAAAAATTTGTCTGAATTGTTAAAAATACCTGTAGAACAACTCTTGAAAACAAGATATAAGAAATATAGAAAAATTGGAATGTTTATAACTGATAAAAAGGAGAAAAAGCAGAATGAGAAATAATGAAATGTATGAAGAGGAAATAAGTTTAGTAGATATAATTAAATTTTTTTTAAGGAACAAAAACATAATTTTTGTTTGTTTTTTAATTTTGTTGTTTGTTGGGATAATTTTTGCGTTGTTACAAAAAAAGAATTATGTTGCAGAAGCAGGAATTTATGTTGTTAGTAGAAAACCTGAGGTAACATTTGAACCTAAAATACAAGATAAAGATGTTTTTGAAGAAAAATATTTTGAGGAAAGAAAAAAGACAATAAGTGAAATAATTAAATCACCTGTTGTACTTAACGAAGTGTTATCCAAAGCAGAACAAGAAGGAATTATAAAAAAAGGTGAAATAAAAATACAAGATTTAATAAATGAAAAGTCAAAAATAATAGATGTTGTAACAGCTGGTTCAATAGTAAAAGTAAGAGTATCTCTTCCGGATAAATATCAAGCAAAATTTTTTGCTGACGAAATTGTTAAAACAACAGTTGAAAAATCATCTTTTTTAGCTGAAAAAATTCAAAAAGAGAGTGTTGATGAAGAACTTAAAAATGTGAGACAAAAATATAACGAAGCTGTTGCGAAATATCAACAGTTCGTTAATAACAACAAAATTTTAGAACTTACAGCAAAAATTGAACAACTTAACAAAATGTATAGTTATTACAAAGATAATATTACTGAAATAGAAAAATATCTGTGGCGAGCAAAAAATTTAAAAGAACAAGTTGAAACAGGAAGTATAACCTCAATAGGAGAGTTTGCAGATATGTTAGCTATACTTAAGTTTAAATCAAGTATTTTTGCAGGAGAATCTGAACTACCACTTAAACTTGAAGTATCACAAGTAGGGACACAAAAAATTGATAAGACAAATATAGCAGAAGTAGTTAAAGAAATAGAAAGTATAATCTCAATACTTGAAAAAAGAAAGAAAGATTTTGAAGAGGAATTAAAAACGAAAAATTATGAACAACAGATTAGACAATTACAAGCAGAACTGGAAAAAGAAAAAACTAAACAAAAAGAACTCTTAAACAATAGAGATTTGCTTTGGGAAACATTAACTTCGCTCGAACGTAAAAAAGAAGAATTGAATATAAAAAATGGAATAAAAGAAGAGATAGCAAAAGTAGCATATTTAAGTATTTTACCTGACTATCCTCAGAGTGGGAATCGTAGAATCATAGTTGTTTTATTTGGTTGTTTAGGTTTATTTTTAGGAATTATTATTTCTGTATTAAAAGAAGCTTATGATAAGATTAAATCGTTGTAAAAGGAGGTAAGGATGGTATTAAGGTTCAACAAACATAGAAGAACATTAGAACAGGATGAGTACAAATACGAACTACAAGATGTAGATGAACCAAATTTGTTTAGGGATATATTTTCATATGATGAGATTCCTAAGGTACCTTTTAACCATAGATTAGTACCAATGAATCCTGCTGAAGAGATATGGATTACTGATACAACATTTAGAGATGGTCAACAAGGTTTTGGTAATTTTACTGTTGAACAAATAGTTGATCTCTACAAACTTATGTCAGAACTTTCCGGGCCAAATGGTGTTATAAGACAGACTGAGTTTTTTATTTATACAGAAAAAGATAAGAAAGCAGTTGAAAAATGTATGGAGTTAGGATTAAAATATCCTGAAATAACCTCATGGATACGTGCTAATGAAAAAGATTTTGAGTTAGTTAAACAGATGGGGATAAAAGAAACAGGAATATTAGCTTCTGTCTCTGATTATCATATCTTTTTTAAATTAAAAATGAAACGTTCTCAAGCGATGGCACAGTATTTAAAAATTGTTGAAAAAGCGTTAGAGATGGGAATAATACCAAGGGTACATTTTGAAGATATAACTCGTGCTGATTTTTATGGTTTTGTAGTACCGTTTGCAAGACAACTAATGAAACTTGCTCATGAAGCTAAGATGCCAGTAAAAATTCGTGCTTGTGATACTTTAGGTTATGGTGTAACGTATCCAGGTGCTTCTTTGCCAAGAAGTGTGCCTGGTATAATTTATGGTTTAACAAGATTAGCTGGGGTCCCATCGGAATGGCTTGAATGGCATGGACATAACGATTTTTATTTTGGTGTAGTAAATGCTACGACTGCATGGCTTTATGGTTGTTCAGCTGCAAATGGTTCTCTATTAGGTATTGGTGAGAGGACAGGGAATACACCAATAGAAGCGTTGTGTATTCACTATGTTGCATTACGGGGTGAGACAAACGGTATGGATTTATCTGCGATTACAAGAATTGCTGAGTATTTTAAAGAAAAAATTGGTTATAGAATACCGCCGAACCAACCTTTTGTAGGCGAAAATTTTGCTAAAACACGTGCTGGTATACATGCAGATGGATTGCTAAAATACGAAGAGATTTATAATATTTTTAATACAGAAAAAATTCTTGGTAGAAAACCAGAAGTTGGTATATCAGACAAATCAGGTCTTGCTGGAATAGCGTATTGGGTTAATACAAAACTTAAAATTCCTGAAAACGAATGGTTGCCAAAAGATCATCCTGGTATACTAAAAATTAAAGAATGGATTGATGAACAGTATAATGTACATTATAGAGTTTCAGACATTTCTGACGAAGAAATGTGGGATTTAGTAAAAACTTACCTACCAGAAGTTTATAATAAATATAGCAAGGATAAATAAAACAAAATTTTTACTATAGTGTATTTTTTACGGATTATTTTTTTCATTATTTCTTTTCATTTTTACAAATTGACATTTTTTATACAAACGGCCTTCACGAGAATAGAAGTTTTACCAAAAGTTGCATATTATGTTAAAAAGACGCAATTAAGAATTATCTTATTTTAGACAATGGTGATTTTATCCAAGGTACTCCTGAAAGTAATTTTTTTTAAAGGCCAAAATATGATAGAAGTTATGAACAATGTTGGTTACACAGCAGTTTGGGTAACCACGAGTTTAATTTTTCTGAACAAAATATATACGAGTTAAACAAACAGAGTAAGTTTGTTTTTCTTAGCAGTAATATTTATTCTCATTATGGTTCAGTAAAACCATATATAACTGAGTATTTGATTCTAAACCTGTAGGTGAAAGAATAAGAAATATATTGATGAATAATAAACCTTTGAAACTTAACAAAAAATATTCTGTTGCTACTACCAGTTTTTTATTATCAGTTGGTAAAGGATATCTTTAGGTTCACAAAACATAAAGTTGTTGATACAAAAATACTTTTCTGTGAAACAATATCAGAAAAAAATAAAGAAATTAACTTGTCAATATCTCAACAGCTACAAAGAATTATAATGGTCTTACCATAATTTTACGATTGTTTTTCTAAAATGTTTTTTTAATTACTTCTTGAAATTTTATTATTTTTTTAGTATAATCAAAACTCAATCATATTAATAAAATCTTCCGGGGTGGTGTAATTGGTAG
>Ga0080004_1105930_pt1 | contig 49151 bp, 27 predicted proteins | sample WasSprMetagenome_FD_69207 | JGI IMG/M metagenome (GOLD analysis project Ga0080004, IMG submission 69207) | Sulfidic aquatic microbial communities from Washburn Spring, Yellowstone National Park, USA - WS (SPADES assembly) (version 2) | ecosystem: Environmental > Aquatic > Thermal springs > Hot...
CGGGGTCAAGCTCGAGGAGCTTACCGTGCAGACCGACAACGGCAGCGAGTTCGGCGGCGCTTGGAACCGCCGCACGCCCCCGGCCTTCACCCGCCTGGTCGAGCAGAAATACCGCTGCCGCCGGCACCGCTTCAACCCGCCCCACCGCTCCACTTACAACAGCGACGTGGAAGCGGTGCACGGACTCATGGAGCAGGAGTTCTACCAGCTGGAACCCTTCCGCGGCGACCTCCAGAGCTTCCTCAATCAGGCCTGGACCTACCAGCTCTGGTTCAACTACCTCCGCGAGAATTCCGCCAAGGGGCATCGCACTCCTGACCAGCTGCGGGCCGAGCGCGCACCTTGGGTCCATCCCAAGGTCTATGCTCTGCCGCCTGTGTTATTGTCATCTCTCTCAGCCCAAGATCTGCCCTCCCCCAGGCAGATCCTGGGTCAGGATCTACCTGGGCATGTCTACTGGTCGTAGCTGGATGCCGTTGACCCAACCGCAGGGCGAGATTCGCCACCTCCGCCTGGCTGCCTCCAGAGGCGGCTATTGGGGCGCTCTCTGGGTGGATCCGGCCTCCGGCCTGCGCTGGGCCTCGGATCCGGATTATCGGAAGCGCGAGTGACTACCCGGATTGGATCTCGACTACCTCCCAAACGTCGAGATGCTTCATCTCAAGCAGGTCCGCTGTACCCGCACTCGCCAGGGAGATGTGCAAGGTTTTGGCTCCCGTGGTGTGTGATTCCTCGCCACGGCCAGGCAAGCGGAGCCTCAGGGTGACCTCTGGCACCGGGCGCCTGGTTTTCTCTTCGATCACCTTGAACTCGATCCAGTGCCTGGCAGTGACGGGCGGAGGCGCCTTCGGCTTGGGAGGCGGTGGCGGAGCTTCGACCTGCTGCGGCACGCCGGGCGCCTGAGCCAGTACGCATTCAATGACGAAGATCAGCCCGGCCACCAAGAGCCGCCCCAGCTCACGGATCACGACCTGGTCGGTCAGTCGCTGCGGATCCAGCCCGGGCACCAGATCGAGCGCCATCCGTCGCAAGGGGCTGGCCGCCCCGGGATCGTCCAGAAGGGACCGCAGGAAGGCCGCGGCCTCGCCCTCGCTGCTGAAGGAGCGTACGGTGTGGGAGGCGCCATGCTGCTTGCAGGTGACCTCCTCGCCGATCCTCCCGAAGTGATAGTCGCTCAAACCCTGACGGAACGTGAAGCCCATGAGGACGCTCCCCTCTCAGAATTCGAATCGCAAAGCCAACTGGAGCGTGCGCGGATCGCTGGCGCTGTTGACTTGCCCGAAGGCGGCCGCGCCCAAGGTCGTATTGACGCCCCAATACGAGAAATGATTCGGGGCGTTGTAGAACTCTGCACGGAACTCCGCCAGCCCGCGTTCACCCAGACGGAACTCCTTCTGCAAAGAAACGTCCCAGTTGTTGGTCCCCGGTCCAATCACAACGTTCCGCCCGAGGTTGCCGAACTTGCCTTCGGGAGGCAGCGCAAACGCGTCCGTATTGAACCAGCGATCCCTGCGCCCGCCACCCTGGCGCCAGTCGCCCACCACGTCGGGCCGCTGACCGCCGCTGCCCGTGCGGGCCCGGTCCGTGGTCATCGTGATGTTCAACGGCCGGCCGCTCTGGATCGTGGTTATGCCGGAAAGCTCCCACCGGCCGAAGATCTTCTCGTACCAGCGGTGCTGGCCGCGCCAGAAAGGCAGAGGATAGATATAGCTGATTACAAGAATCTGGCGGCGGTCGAAACTGGCCAGCCCGCGGTCCCGCTTGAAGTTATAACTGTCCATCGGCGTCTCGCTGTAACCACTGGCATCCGTAATCGCCTTGCTCAATGTGTAGGAGGCGTTGATCAGCCCGCCGCCCGCCATCTGGCGCCGCACCATGACCTGGAGCGAATTGTAGTTCGAGTTCGACGCAGTGATCAGGTGGGTAATGTCCGCATAGCCCCGATACGGCCGCAAGGCCTCCCGATTGACGCCGGGATTTCTGAGCATCGTGCCTTCCGGCAGTTGGTTCAGGTTCACTCCGCGGTACAGGTGCCAGGCGTTGCTGCCCACATAGGCCACGTCCACCATGGTGTCCCGGCTGAGCTTGTGCTGGATGCCCAGGCTATAGGTGTGCATCGCCGGCACATCCAGATCAATGTCGAAGGAGGTCAAAGCCGCCGGGAATGTCCTTCGGGCCCCGCCGGCCGGGTTTTCCAGGTTCCCGCTGTATATGGTGACCTGGTGTACGAAGGGCGGATTGTTGATGCGGCCAAAGACAAAGTTCCCCTCGATGCGCTCGAAACCCAGGCCATAGCCGCCGCGCAACACCGTCCGCTGCCTGCCGGTCAGGTCGTAGGCGAAGCCAAGCCGTGGCCCCAGCGTGCCCCGCTTGGTGGGGGAGATTTCCTTGGGCAAGCCGCGAAACAGGGCTTTGACGGCGGGGTCATTGGCCTCGGGAATCCGCCTTTTTGCCGCCTCGGGAAAATCCTTGCCGCCAAGCACAAGGCCGTTCAAGGGGTCGCCGGAACCCGGCACCACCTCGCCGTTGGTGGCAAGCACCGTCATCGCCTTCGCGGGATCGAAATAACGCGGCGCAAAAACCACTACGTTCTGAAGCGCCCCGTACTGCGGCTGCATGTAGAAGTACCGCGCGCCCAGGTTCACGGTGAGCCGGCTCGATGCCTTCCAGTCGTCCTGTGCGTACCACTCCACCTGGGTGAACCGGAACCAGCCCTCGCGTCCCCGATCCGCCTCGAGATAGGTGCTGAAGTTGCCGAGCAAACCGTCGGCAAAGGAGTTACCCGAGGAAAGTGCGTGTCCCGTGGCGAAGGTGATGGTCCCGTTGATGGCAGGCTGGTTGTCCTGGTTCTTGCGACTCCGCATGGCCAGCATGCCGAACTTCAGGTTGTGGTTCCCGGTCAGCTTGGAGAAATCTTCTTTCCACTGGAAGACGCGGTTGAAGTTGTTCCAGTTCCGCGCCGAGGCGCTCAGGGTGTTGTACCCCGCGACCGCCACCGTCGGGATGTCATGCGCATTCCCGTAGATCATCGGATAAGTCAGCCCGTGGCCTTTGCGCGTGAAATCGGTAATGAAAATCGGATTGGGCTGGAAGTTGATCTGGCGAATCACGTTCCCGCTGAAACTGAACTGGATGGTATTCACCGTGCTGGGTCCCGCCACGAAGGTCCACTTGGCGGAGGTATTGGTGCCGGGAATGTTCCGGTCGTAGGTGACCAGAGTCGTCAGATTTTGCAAGGACGTATAGTAATCCCGCAGGTAATGCACCGCGATCTGGTGACGCGGACTCAAATTGTAGTCCACCTTGTGAATGTACTGATTCGCGTTCAGCGGCTGTGTAGTGTTGAATACAAAGTTCCCTCCGGGTCCCGCGAAGTTCGGCTTCGGATAATTGTCGAGCAGCCGCTTTGCGTTCGGACTGAAGCGCGAGGGCGGGATGATGCCGCCCGGGAACGGCGCGCGAGTCGTCGGATCCACCGGGCGCTGCGAAGCCGGCAACGAGGAAAAGTCGCCCTCACGCAGAGCCAGCGGCGGTACGTTCCAGGTATTCACCGCTCCCTGGCGCAGGCGTTTGTATTCCTGGGCTACGAAAAAGAAAAACTTAGACCGGTCCGTGTTGAACTTGCCAGGCCAGAAAATCGGGCCGCCCAAATTCCAGCCGAAATTGTTGAAACGCAACTTCTGCTTGCGGATCGCGTTGAAGGCGTAGGCGTCGAAGGCATCGTTGCGCAGATACTCGTAGAGCGCCCCGTGAAACTCGCGGCCGCCGCTTTTCAGGGCCAGGTTAATCACCGCACCCGAGTTCTGACCGTATTCGGCGCTATAGTTCGAGGTCAGGATTTTGAATTCGGCGATCGCATCCGGGTTCACATTCACGAAGTTGTTGCCGCCCCCGCCGTTGTCCTTGTTATCCACCCCGTCCACGTTCCAGGAAAACACGGCTTGCCGAGACCCGTTCACCGATTGCGCGCTCATCACGGAGCCGTAACCGCCGAACAGTTCGAAGCTCGACCGGTTCGTAGTGGAAACGCCCGGCAGCAACGCCAGCAATTGCACGAAGTTCCGCCCGTTGAGCTGGAGCTGCGTCGCTTGCCTGCCCGTCACCAGTCGCCCGATTTCGCCGCTGGCCGACTCCACCAGCACCGCGTCCGCCGTCACCGTCACCGACTCGGTAACCTCACCTACTTCCAGCGTGATGTCCACGGCCACCCGTGCGTTCACAGCCACGACCACACCGGTTTTTACGGCCCGCTTGAAGCCGGGCGCTTCCGCCGTGACCTCGTACTCGCCGATCGCCAGGTTCGGGATCAGATAAAACCCGTTTTCGTTGGTCTTCGTCGTGCGCGCCTGGCCTGTCGCCAGATGACGAACGCTCACGCTGGCCGAGGGAACCACGGCGCCGCTCGTGTCCCGCACCGTTCCCGAGATTTCTTGCGTGGTGTATTGGGAAAGAAGCGGCAGGAAGACTGCCGCCAACGCTACCGCGACCTTGACACACCCTTTCATCGCACACCCCCCAAGGTTGCGCCCGCCGAGTTGGACCGCGCACCGCGATCGCCGCTGGGCGGATCGGGTTGATCATATATCAATGCCACATGGCAGTTCAAGAGGCCTCCGGCGCCCGCGGTCTGGGTGCAGCGGAGTCCGCCCCCCAAGCCAAAACACGCGCCGCGAACGGGGAGCGGCCGCGGGCTGCTCGGGCGCAGCCCCGAGCCACGGCATAAGCCGGCGTAAATTGAAGCGCCTGGGTTGGTTGTGCTAACCTTTTGATGGGAATGAATTTCCGCTCGCTGTTCAGCCTGTTCTCCTCCGATCTCGCCATAGACCTGGGCACGGCGAATACGCTGGTTTACGCCCGCGGCAAGGGCATCGTCGTCAACGAACCCTCCATCGTGGCCGTCAGCAAGCTCACTGGCGAAGTCGAAGCGGTGGGCCGGGAAGCCAAGGAGATGCTGGGCCGCACGCCCGGCAACATCGTCGCCATCCGGCCCATGAAGGACGGGGTGATCGCCGATTTCAAGACCACCGAGAAGATGCTGACTTATTTCATCCAGAAGGCGCACGGGCGGCGAATGCTGGTCCACCCGCGCATCGTGATCGGCGTACCCTGCGAGATCACCCAAGTCGAGAAGCGAGCGGTAATAGATTCGGCTTACCGCGCCAAAGCCAGCGAGGTCTACTTGGTGGAACAGGCCATGGTGGCCGCCATCGGCGCTGGCCTGCCCATCACGCAGGCCTGCGGCAACATGATCGTGGATATCGGCGGCGGCACCACGGACGTGGCCGTCATCTCGCTGTCCGGAATCGTCTACTCCCGTTCCGTACGGGTGGCGGGCAACGAGATGGACGACGCCATCATGCAGTACCTCAAGCGCAAGTACAACCTGCTCATCGGTGAACGCACCGCCGAGCAGATCAAGATCCAGATCGGTTCGGCCTACCCCCTGGACAAGCCACTGACCATGGAAATCAAGGGGCGCAATCTCATCGAGGGCGTCCCCAAAACCATCACTGTGGATGACAGCGAGATCCGCGAAGCCCTCTCCGAATGCGTGGCCACGATTGTGAACGCCATCCGGGTTGCCCTGGAACGCACGCCGCCTGAGCTTTCGGCGGACATCAGTGACCGGGGCATCGTGCTGACCGGCGGCGGCGCCCTGTTGAAGAACCTGGACCGGAGGATTCGCGAAGAAACCGGCCTGCCGGTTTCCATTGCCGAGGATCCGCTGGCCTCGGTCGTGCTCGGCACCGGCAAGATGCTGGAGGACTTCCGGCTTCTGCGCAAGATCGCCATTGAATGAGCCCGCCTGACAACTCACTCTTGCGCTTCTCGCGCGCCGCGAGCCATCCATGGAGTTCCTGAGCCGGTATCGCAATCTCAGCGTACTGCTGCTGCTCATCTTTGCGCAGTTGCTGCTGCTGGCTTACCAGGTCAAGACCGCTCAGGACGTTCGCCTGATCCGGGTATGGGCAGTGACGGCCGTGACGCCCGTCGCACGCCTGCTGGAAGGCGCCCGCAGCACGGTGGCCAGCTTCGTCGAGTCGTACTTGTTGCTCCATAACACGGTGGAAGAGAACCGGCGACTGCGCGCCGAGATCGGGAGGCTCAAGCTGGAAAACCAGTACCTGAAGAACGAGCTGGCAACGGCGGAACGCGCCCGGGCGCTGGCCGTGTTCCAGGCGCGCAACCCTTCGAAGACGGTGGCCGCCCGAGTCATCGGAGCGGGCGTGGGCGCTACATCGCGAGTGGTCTTCGTGGATCGCGGTTCCACCAGCGGCGTCATGCGCGGGATGGCCGTGATCACCCCGGACGGCATTGTCGGTAAAGTCGTCGCTGTCTTTCCCACCGCCTCCCAGGTGCAACTGATCACCGATCCCACCTTCGCCGCGGGCGTCATCTCGGAGAAGCACCGCGTCCGCGGCGCGCTGAAAGGACAGGGTCACGGTGCCTGCCGCGTGGACTACGTGCCAGCTGAGGAAAAGGTCGAGGTGGGCGAGTGGTTTTACACGTCCGGAGACGACCGCGTCTTTCCGCGCGGATTGCCCGTGGGCGTGGTGACCGCGGTGCGTGACGGCAATCCGTTCAAGGAAATCTTCGTGGCGCCGAGCGGCCTGCAAGGCGGACTGGAAGAAGTGCTCATCGTGCTGGAGGGAGTGCACATGGAACTGCCCGAGCACAGAACTCCCGACACGCGCATGTACCTGTTGCCACCTCCGCCCGACGCCGCGGCAGCGACAAATGCGCCGCGCGGTCCCCTCACCGACGCCGACCGCCTACTCGAGCGATACCGCGCCATTGGCGAAGCACAGGGCCACAAGTTTGGAGAGGGAGCGCCCGGATCCAAACCGCCCGACTTCAATTTGGATCCCTCCGCCCTGCCCCGCCCTACCCCGCCGCCACCCAAGCCCGCGCCTGCGGTTAAACCGTGAAGATTTCGACCGCCTGCTTGAGCGATTCCAGCGGGTCGCGGCGCGGCACGAACTCGTGGGCGACAAAGCCCTGGAACCCGAGGTCGGCAATCGCGCGTGCGATGGCGCGGTAGTTCAGCTCCTGGGTGTCGTCAATTTCGTGGCGACCGGGATTGCCCGCCGTGTGGATGTGGGCGATCCACTGGATGTTGGCCCGCAGCGTGCGGATGATGTCGCCTTCCATGATTTGCATGTGGTAAATGTCGTAGACCAGTTTGACGCGGGGCGAGTTCACACGCCGGACCACCTCGACTCCCCAGGCCGTGTGGTCCGCCTGGTAGTCCTTGTGATCCACCTTGCTGTTGAGCAGCTCCAGACAGACCGTAACCCCTTTGTCCTCGGCAAAGGCCTTGATCCGGTTCAGGCCGGCCACGCAATTCTCCAGGCCCTCCTCGTCGGACAGGCCGCGGCGGTTCCCGGAGAAGGTGATGACATTGGGAACGCCGGCCGCGGCGGCGCGTTCGATGTTTTCGCGCAGTTGCCGCTCGATCTTGTCGTGGTTTTCCTTTCGGTTCAGCCCGTCGGCAATCGTACCGCCGCCCGGAGCCAGCGAGGGCACCAGGCCATACTTTTGAACCACCGGCCATTCGTCAGGCCCGATCAAATCAATTCCCTCGATGCCGAGGGCGGCAGCATTGCGCGCCAGCTCTTCCAGACTCCATTTGTTGAAGCACCAACGCGCCACTGCCTGCTTGAGGCGTCCTTTGCGGGCCGCCGGTTGAGCCAGCGATGGCAGCCCTGCCGTCAAAGCCATTGCGCACCTCCGCGTCATCATCTTGCCCACCTCACTGCCACTCTGACGCCCGGCCATTCACAAGCGGAGCCGAAAAACGGCCAGGTCTGGCAACCCGCCATGTCTCAACAGGTTGCCGCAGCCGGGCGCCACGGGGATCTCCCGTGTTGCCATTCGGTTTTGGGCACGCTGCCAGTATAATCAAATGGCATCCCGCCCGGCGCTCTTCGTCGCCGCACTTCCTCTTCGGAGCTGCATTCCCGATGATCGAGATCCGAGACACAGCACTGTCATCGTCGCTGGCGTCGCTCGAAGCCGAGGTGCTCCGGCGACCCGAGGATGGCCCCGTTCTGCTCGATCTGGCCACCGGCTGTTGCGGCGCTCCCGGAACCGACGCCCGGGAAGCGCTCGAGCGACCCGTGCAACTCGGAGAGGGCCGCGTCCTGGGTTACCTTCACACGGGACAACTCGAAGTCGAGCTGCCGATCTGTTTCGGCTTTGCCCTGAACTGGCTCGCGCAGCCGGTCTCCGGCAAACTCGAGGGCCGGCTCGCACTTCCTCTGGAGCCGCTCTGGAGGGCGACGGTTCGCCTTGCGCTTGCAGGCCCGTTCTTCTGCGCGCTCTGGCGAGAGGATGAGGAACGCGCCCGCTTGATCGTAAAACCGCTTCGGCAACGCGAGCCCAACTTTGTGCGCGAACTGTCGGTAGATGCCTGCTATTCCAGCGATCGCGCGCACGACGAGCTGCTGAGCGCCTTGCTGGACGCGCACCCCTTCACCGCCTTCGAAGCTCTGCTGGAAAAATCCGGCCGCGGTCGCGCGGGCGAACACGTCATGCGGGCCTTCGATTTCTGGCGGCAGTCCCACCACGCCGCAACGACGACTATCTGGCGCGCGCTGCCGGACACCGAGCGCATGGCAGAGCTGCGCGAGTGGCTCGCCCGCATCGCAGAGGCCGGCTCTGCTGCCGAGTTCGCCGAGGATCTGGCATGGGCGCACTTGCGCCCGGGCGGGCCGGCGGAAGCCTGGATCGAAGCCTGCGCCGGCACGCTGCTCGATGGCGCCGTGGAACCGTCCCGATTCGAACAACTTCGACAGGCGGCCCGCGCCACCGCGCGCCTGCTGGACGAGCCGGCGGTTCTGGAGTTTCTCGAGGGCCTCGCTCGACAGGCTGACGAGCAGGTTGCCGGTGCGAAAGAGAATGCGCCGGCGCCGGAAGTGCGTGAGCTGATGGCGAGCCTGGAATCGAGCGCTCCTGGCGCGCTCCGCAATCGCCTCATCGCGGCGCTGACCGCACGGGCGCTGACCGGCTCACCGCAAATTCCGTGGCTGGACGTCTCCGTAGACGTTTGCTCGCTTCCCGAGCAATGGCGCGAATGGCTGCGAGGCCGCGTGCGTGCGGACTGGACAGTGACGGTGAACGCGCCCCGATGGTACCCCGGCGTGCTCACACACGGAATCGAGCGGCAGCAGCTTCTCGAAGTCCATCTGCCTTTTCTGGCGCGCAACTCGTGGGCCGAGCGGCTGTCGGCAGTGGCCCAGGCCAGCATCGAAACGACACTGGACGGGCGCCTGGTCGTCGTGGGGCGCGGCGCCCGCGTGAGCCGTGGCGAGCAGGATCTGGCGCGCGATGCGATGCACCTGTGCGGCGCTTTCATCACGCGGCCGGCGGAACGGGACACGCGGTTCCGTCTGTCGTGGTCGGGCTCCTGGCGGCTAAACAGTCACGTAGCGCGATCGGATCTGGCGTCGCTGCTGGCGGCCTATCGCTTCGACGCGGCGCTGTCGTGGCTGAAGGAGATCGTCGGCGAGGCAGAACAAATCGAGGCGGAAATGTCTCTTTCGCTCCCCGGCGCCGACGCCGCGGCCTGGCTGGAGGCGCCCGTCGAGCGCAGCCTGAACTACAAGGAGGCCTATGCGGAACTCTCGGTGGCCGTGCAACAGGCTTTGCGCCTGTGGATCCCGTTCCTGTATTTCCGCGATCTGGCCCGTTACGACACGCCGGCCACCGCCTGCCCGCTCATCGTTTATCGCTGCACGCTGCCCTTCCGCAGCAAAGCCAGAAACGAATTCGCCTACGACATCATGAGCTCGGAGAGCGTGGCCATAGCGCGTCGCTCGACCGGCATGGCTCTGGCCGCCGAGCTGGCGCGCATCGAGCAACTGCTCGTGGCCGCGGGCAAAGCGGAGCAGGCCCGGCTGTACCGTTCGTCGCGGCGCGAAACGATTCTTGCCGGAGTGGAGCGCGCGCCGCGCCTGTTCCACTCGCTGCTCGTGGCGGATGCGGTCTTCATTGACCACCTGATCCGCTTCGGCGTGCAGGCCGGCGGCCTGCGCCGGGCGCTGGAGCATGAGCCGCAGCGCGCGATGCGCGAACTGGTGAAGTCGGGCGAGGAACTCGTCAAGAACTTCCAGCGTCGCCTGCGGCGGCTCTACGGCAACGAGGACTTCACCGGCCTCGGGTCGCTGATTCTTGTCGAAGCCACGCGCGGCCTGAATGTGGGACTGCGTGGCCAGGCGCGTTTGAGCGGCATCGTACGATTGAGGGCGCACATGCGCGATGGCCGCGTGCTCGAGAGCTCGTTCGTCAACAGCGATGGCGGCCAGGCCGCAGCGGCGTGAAGCGCGCGCCCGTCACGGTCGCGGGCCTTCCGCGCGACGGTAGATGTGCGCAAGCCGCGTGGCGGCCTCCGGGCGGTACGGTTCAAGCCAGCGCCGCAGCTCGGGATAAGCGTCCATGCGCAGCGCCGGTTGAATGACGCTGAGGCCGTCCACGATCCAGTCCGGACGGCTCTGGATGACCTCACGGCGGCTGCGCTCGGCCAGCGCTGCATCCGAGACGTGCGTGTCGAAAAGATGGCGGTCGGCGAACACGCCCGTCAGCGGCTGCGATTCCAGAAAGCGGCTGGCGGCGGGCATGCGCGTGTAAACGTAAAGCTCCGGGCGGTATCCCCAGACAAACAGCGTCTCTCCGGCCTTCGCCGACGCCCGAATCCGGCGAGCCGCTTCCCGGCTGTCGGCATCCAACGCGACATCGCGCCAGAGATGCGGGCGGCCCGCCACCAGGTCCGCAGCGAGCACGACGTATCGGGGACCGAAACGCAGTGTGGGTACAAGCAGGGCGGCAGCCACAAGCGCAAGGTACGGACGGGGGATCAGCGTCAGGCCGCGGGCCGCCGCCACCACCAGCGGAAGCAACAGGAGGAAGTAATACCGCGGAAAGAACCGCAGTCCCAAAGCGACGCCCGCGAGTCCGAGCGCGGCCCAGAGGGCAAGGCGCAGGGCCAGCCTGCCCGGTTCCCGCCTCCAGAAGGCCAGCGCTCCCACGATGAGCGCTGCGTGGAATCCTGCCCAACTTGCGGTACGCGCCAGACCCTCACGCAGCGGCGCTTTCAGGAACGTATCGCGGGCGTATGTGGCGCCGAGTTGCCAGACCTCGCGGTAATAATCTCCTAGCGCGCCCTGAGCCGCCAGCCAAAGCGCAACGAGCGCGGAAGGAACGCTGAAGCCGGCCAGCAGGAGCGGCACGCCGCGCGGATGGAAGATCGTGCAAGCCGCCAGAACGAAGAGTCCTTTGGGGTTGCACTGGAAGGCGAGGCCGGCCGCGATGCCGGCGGCGAAGGCGCGTCGCTCGATGGCCAGCCAGATGGCGGCAGCGTGCGGGGCCAGCATGAGAAGATCGGATGCCAGGGGAATCACAGCCGCGGGCAGCCAGAAGGTCAGGTAGAAGGCGAGCAAAGCAGCAGCGATTTTTTCTTCCCGTTCTCCCCACAGGCTCCGCGCGAGCCGTCCTGCAAGGACACAGGCGGCCAGCACGTAAAGGCTTCCCGCCAGGCGCAGCGGCCAGCCCGGCTCCGCGCCCCACAACAGGCAGATGGCAGGCGCCAAGGGCGGTTTGTCGAACCAGACGTCGCGATACAACTGGCGCCCGTGCAGCATCTGGACGGCGGCCGCCATCGGCAGCGTTTCCTCAGGCCACAGGATGCCGCTGTGACAAAGGCGGAAAAGCGCGATGGCGAACCAGAGGATCGCCCAGCGCGCCAGCCGGTTCATGCCCGGTTCGCCGTCTGCGCCAGCAGACGTTCCAGCGTTTCGCGCAGGCCGGGACCGTACTCGGGATCGGCCAGAGCAAACTCCACAAACGTCGCAAAGTAACTGCCGAAGTTCCCGATGTCGTAGCGCTTCTCCCCGGGCGGCAGCTTGAGCGCCAGCACACGCCGGCCTTCCTCGCACATCAATTGAATGGCGTCGGTAAGCTGGATTTCCCCGCGCGAATCCGGCTGGACTCTGCGAATCATGTCGAAGATGAGAGGGGAAAACACATAACGTCCGGCGATGGCCAGATTGCTCGGCGCCTGGCCCGGGGCCGGCTTCTCCACCAGATTCGCCACGCGGAACACGTCGCCCTCGCTCTCCGCCGCTTCGATGATGCCGTAGTGGACGGTCTCTTCCGGCGGCACTTCCTCCACTGCCAGCACGCAGCTTGCGTGCCGCGCCTGGAACAGTTCTGCCATCCGCGAGACGGCCTGAGAAGCGGCATTCAGGCCGATGATGGAATCGCCGAGGGCGACCACGAACGGCTCCTCGCCCGCGAAGTGCTCGCCGCAAAGTACGGCGTCGCCCAGGCCCCGTTGCAGTCGCTGCCGCGTGTAGAAGAACTTGGCGTTGAGCTCAACGGCGCTCAACTGCTCGAGCAACTCGTGCTTGTTGGAAGCGGCCAGCAGACGCGCCAGCTCGGGATCGTGATCGAAGTGGTTTTCGATCGAGGTCTTCCCGCGTCCGGTTACGAAAAGAATCTGCTCGATCCCGTTGGCGACCAGCTCCTCGGCCACGTACTGCACGACGGGCTTGCGGGCCACCGGCAGCATCTCTTTGGGTTGCGACTTGGTCGCGGGCAGCAAGCGCGTCCCCAAACCGGCAACGGGAACGATGGCGGAACGGATGAATTTCTGCATAAGCTACGTCCTCACGGCCAGGGCATGGCAAGCGGCGCGCGCGCCGCATCGAGCATGCGCACGCGGCGCGCGAAAGGCTGGACCAGCTCCAGCGCCCGCCGCAGCGCGACCATGCCGGCTTCTTCTTCCTGAGGCTCACGGCCGGTGAGCCGTTCCATGATAACTTCCAGCAAGCTCTTGCGGGGCGGGAACAGCTTCAGGCGCACCTCTTCCTTTTCGGGAATTCCGGCTGCCTGCTTGGCGAGGCGCAGCGCAACATCGAATCCACCCAGTTCATCCACCAGGCCCAGAGCCTTGGCGTCCTCGCCTGTCCAGATGCGCCCCTTGGCGATTTCCAGAACGCGCTGTTTGGGCAAGCGGCGACCTTCGGCGACCTTGCTGGTGAAGTCGTCGTAGATGCGATCCAGCCACGCCTGGAACCGCGCCCATTGCGCCGGCGTGTAGTCCGAAGTTCCCGTCCAGAAGGTGGCGTTGGCGCCCTCGTGCACTTCGTCCCAGGTGATGCCCAGCTTTTGCCAGAAGCCCGTGGTGAGCATCTTGCCGCCGAGCACACCGATCGAACCCGTGATGGTGCCGGGCTGGGCTACGATCTTGTCCGCAGCCATGGCCACAAAGTAACCGCCCGAGCCCGCCACGTTGCCCATGGAAGCAATGACCGGCTTGCCTGCCTTGCGCGCGCGCACGGTCTCCTGCCAGATCGTGTCGGAAGCCACATAGGAGCCGCCGGGGCTGTCAATTCGGAACAGAATCGCCCTGACTTCCTTGTCCTCGATGGCCTGGCGAAAAGCGGAAGCCACGGTGTCCGAGCCCATGACCAGCTCGCCGAACACAGGATCGAAGCCGCTCTTGCCGCGCTGGACGCCGCCCACGCCGTAAATGAGCGCGATGGTCCTGCCGCGAGTGTGCGGTCGTCCGGCTCGCTGCAAGTATTCCATCAGAGGAATCACCTTGGCGCCTTTACCGGCGCGTTCCTTCACTTTGTCGTACACCTGCTCGCGGTACGCCAGGCCGTCCACGAGTTTGGCGTTCAGCGCTTCCGGCCCCAGCAACGGGCCGCGGTCCACCAGCGCGCGCACCTGTTCCTCGCTCATGCGGCGTCCCTCGGCGATCCCGCGAAGCATCTGGGATGCAAAACTTTTCACCACGCGCTCGGTGGCCTCGCGGTGCGCAGGCGTGAACTTGCGCTCGGTGAAGATATTCATCGCGTTCTTGTACTCGTAGCGATGGTCCAGCCGGGGCGTGATGCCGAGCTTGTCCAGCGTGCCGCGCAGAAAGAAGGCTTCGGCCAGCACGCCGGTCAAGCCGACGTCGCCCGAGGGCTGCAACCAGATTTCGTCGAAGGCCGTGGCCAGATAGTAGGCATTGCCGCCGGGGCCGAATTCGCCGAAGGTTTCCGCAAAGGCTACCGCGAATTTCTTGTGCTCGCGGAAGCGGCGGATGGCGTCGCGCAGCTCCTGCACCTGCGCCATGCCGAGCGGCGCTGCGCCCACGCGTGCGATCAGACCCTTCACGCGGCGATCCTCGGAGGCGCGCGTCAGGGCATCGAGCACATCGCGGAGGCTGGGCCGTTCCCCGAACAGAGCGCGGGCCACGGGATCGTCGGGAACGTACTCGGCCAGCGGGGTCTCGAAATTCGCTTCGAGCACGGCCGGCGACGGTCCGCCGCCGCGGGCGATTCGCGCGGCAATCCCCGCCACCAGGCCGAGGACGAACACGAGCACGGTCAAGGCGCCGACAACAGTCAGGAACCTGACGATAATGCGCTTCATTTTGGTTATCCTCGATGGTCGTGGGACCCGCTCGGCGGCGCTGCGTCGCGAGCGGGACCGATCGCGCTTATTGTAAAACGTGCAGCCTGAGGACTCCAGAATCACGCTTTCGGCGCCCGCCTCGCGCGCGGGCGTGCGCCTGGACAAATTCCTGCACGAAGAGCTGCCGGAAACCAGCCGCGCTCGCATCCAGGAGTGGATTCGGGCCGGCCGCGTGCGGGTCAATGGGCGTGTCAGCGAACCCTCTTACCGTCTGAAAGGCGGCGAGATCATCGAGGTCGAGCCCGCGGCTCCGCCCCCTTTGCGCGCCGAGCCGGAACCCATTCCGCTTAACGTGCTCTACGAGGACGAGCACGTAATCGCAGTGGACAAGCCGGCAGGCATGGTGGTTCACGTCGGCGCGGGACGGCGCTCGGGCACGCTGGTGAACGCTTTGCTGGCGCGCTATGGCTCGCTTTCCGGGGCGGGCGGCGAACTGCGACCGGGCATCGTGCACCGGCTGGATCGGCTGACCAGCGGCGTGATTCTGGTGGCGCGAAACGATATGGCGCACCAGCGGCTGGCGGCGCAGTTTGCCGCGCGGCAAATCGAGAAGGTTTACCTGGCGCTAGTCCACCGGGAGCTGAAGGAAGATCACGGCGTGATCGAAGCGCCCATCGGTCGGGATCCTGTCCGCCGCACGAGAATGACCGCGCGCGTTCGGCAGGGTCGCGCGGCGACCACCGAGTATCGCGTGCTGCGTCGCTTTCCGGGCTTCACGTACCTGGAAGTTCGCCCGCGCACCGGGCGCACCCACCAGATTCGCACCCACCTGGCGAGCATCGGGCACCCGGTGGTCGGCGATCCGGCGTATGGCGCGCCCCGCCGCGTCGAGGGCATGCCGCCGCTGGAGCGTTACTTCCTGCACGCGCACCGCATCGGCTTCGCGCATCCGGCCACCGGCGAATGGCTCGTGATCGAGTCGCCCTTGCCCGCGGAATTGCGCGCCTGGCTGGAAGAGCTGGAGGTGCGGCGGGAATCGGCGTGATGCGGCGGCCCGGCGCTGCCGGGAACGCCAATCTCGCAGCTTTCCCGGGTGGCTGACGTCACCCCGGGATCTATGCCTGCATCCGTATAGACAGGATGCCATTGATGAGAGAATAGCGGTCCGAGAGCCCGCTTCCCTGGCCGGAAAAGGACATGACCCACATATCCAATTTCTTCAAAGCGCTGGCAGATCCCACGAGGTTGCGGATCCTCAACTTGTTATTCCGCTCCCGGTTGTGCGTTTGCCGGATGGCGGCAATTCTCGGTCTTCCGCAACCCTTGGTCTCCCGTCATCTGGCCTACCTGCGGAGCCATGGGTTGGTGAAAGGGTGGCGGGAAGGATTCCGGATCAACTATGAGATCAACGAGCAGCACTCCCTTCTGGCTCAGATCCGGCCCCTGCTGGAGCAGATCCTGAGCCACGAAGCCACCGGCCAGGCCGACCTTCGCAACCTGGACGCAGAGTGTCAGGCAGCTAAGGGACAAAGGGTATGAGTAATGACGAAAGTAACGACGAAACTGCAAGTACCGGGCAACTCGCTCCTGGCGGAGAAGCCCCCCGCGGGACTCCAGGCAAGCGGCATCGCCTGGCGACGGCGCTCCGCGTCGGCCTTTCGATCGCGGTCATCCTGTTGCTGATGCTATGGGTCTTCGGCTTCTTCCGAAAGAACCGGATCCAGCCCGGCAGGGCGGCGGTTCCGGAGAGGAAGGCAGAGGGCCTCCCGACTCTACCCGTCACCTTCACAACCATCCCCGTTACCGCCGAGGCCGTGGGGACGGTGCGGCCTGAATATGTCGCCACCGTAACCTCACGCGTGGTGGCGACCATTGTCCGCATTGGCGTCTCAGCCGGCCAGCGAGTCGCCAAGGGAGAGATATTGGTCGAACTCGATGACCGTGACCTCCGTGCGCGCGTCGAGCAGGCGCGGGAGGCGGTCCGCGCGGCCGAGGCGACTTTCGCGCAAGCTCTTTCCAACTACAAGCGTGACAAGCCGCTGTTCGACCAGCGAGTGATCAGCGCCTACGACTTTGAGAACACGGAAACGGCGCTCAAGACCGCGCAAGCGAACCTGGAACGGCTGCGACAGGCGCAGCACGAAGCGGAAGCGAACTTGTCTTATGCGGTAATCCGCAGCCCTTTCGATGGAGTGGTGATTGACAAATTGTCGGAAACGGGCGAACTGGCCGCTCCGGGCAAGCCTTTGCTGACCATGTACCAACAAGACCGGCTGTGGCTGGAAGCCAGTGTTCCCGAAGAACAGCTTGGCCGGATCAGCATCGGCCGGGCATATCCGGTTCGCATTGACGCCCTGAAGCGCACGCTGCATGGGCGGGTGGCCGAGATCGTGCCCTCTTCGGATCCCGCGACGCGGACCGTTCTGGTCCGGGTGCGACTGGAAAATCCCCGCGATCTGGTGCCTGGGATGTTTGGCCGGCTGCTGATACCCGAAGCGCCGCAACGGGTCTTGCTGATACCCGCCCCGGCAGTAAGGCGCGCGGGGCAGCTCACCACGGTGGACGTTGTTCAGGATGGGCGCGTGGAACGCCGGACGGTGCAGTTGGGCCGCGCCGTGGGCGACAAAATCGAAGTGCTGAGCGGGCTGGCGCCGGGCGAGTTGATCGTGGCCGAGACCGCCGAAGCAACCACCACGGGGCAGGCGAAATGAACCCTTCGCATGAAACGCTCACCCTCCGCATTGTCCGCAGGTTCCTGGAGTCGAACCTGTCGCTGGTGTTCATCCTGGTCTCGCTGGCCGCGGGCGCAATCGCCCTGCTCATCACGCCCCGGGAAGAAGAGCCACAGATCGTGGTCGCCGCGGCCAACGTAATGGTCTCGTTTCCTGGGCGCACGGCCGCGGAGGTCGAACAACTGGTCTCGACCCCGCTGGAGAAAATGCTTCTCCAGATCCCCGGCGTGCAGTACGTGTACTCGCGTTCCATGCCCGGCCAGAGCATCGTTACGGTCCGCTTTTACGTGGGCGAGCCGCTGGAGCCAAGCTACGTCAAGCTCATTCGAAAGCTGAACGAAAACATGGACCGGATCACGCCCGGGGTCGCCGGCTGGGTGGTGAAGCCGGTGGATGTAGACGATGTGCCCGTGGTCACCTTCACCCTGACGAGCCGGTCGCACGACGATTACTCGCTTCGGCGGATGGCCGAGGAGATCGTTCCGCGGCTTCAGTCCGTACCCAATGCAGGGACCGCGTACGTGGTGGGCGGGCGTCCGCGCGAGCTTTTGATCCGGCCTTCGGCCACGCGCATGGCAGCCTACGGTATTTCCGCGCTTGACATCAGCCGCGCCATCCAGGCGTCCAATAGCAGCGTCCTGGCGGGGACGTTCGACCGCGACGACCGCAGCGTCCGGGTTCAAGCCGGCGACTTCATCGCGGACGCCAGGGATCTGCGGGAACTGGTTGTACCGTATGGAACGGGCGCCCCGTCTATCTTCGGGACGTGGCCGAGGTGACCGACGGTCCCGGAGAGTTCCTCGATTACGTCCGATTCCACCGCGGGCAGGCGTGGAGCCATCCCAAAGAGGAGGGTGCGACCGGGAGCCTGGTGGGAGGCCCCGCCTCTTCTTCGCCTGGCGTCGGGGAGCCGCAGCCCGCGGTGACCATCGCCGTGGCCAAGAAGCACGGATCCAACAACGTCTGGGTCGCGCGCGATCTGATCCAGCGCATGGAAGAGCTCAAGAAAACCGTCCTGCCTTCCGACGTGGAGGTGGTGATCACCCGCAATTACGGGATCACAGCCAACGCGAAGGTCGAGGAGTTGGAAGAGGCCTTGTTCGTGGCCATTGCCGTGGTGATGGCTCTTCTGACGATGGGCTTGGGCTATCGTCAGGCGCTGGTCGTGGCGATCGTCGTGCCCTGCGTCTTCGGCTTGACCTTGATCGTGAACTACTTTCTGGGATTTTCGATCAACCGCATCACGCTGTTCGCCCTCACCATCGCTCTCGGGTTGCTGGTGGATGACCCGATCGTGGACGTGGAGAACATCCACCGTCACTTCCAGATGCGGGGCAAGGCGACCAAGGCGATCGTGCTGGAAGCCATCAACGAGGTCCGTCCCCCGCTCATTGCCGCAACCTTCGCCGTGATGCTTTCTTTCCTTCCGCTGCTTTCGGTCACCGACATGATGGGTCAGTACCTGCGCCCGATGGCGGTGAACGTCCCGGTGACGATGCTGATGTCACTGGCCGTCTCCTTCACCATCACTCCGTGGCTGGCCTATCATTTCCTGAAACGCCACGGCGGGACCGCGATGTCCGCCCCTGCCGCGGGAAGGCCGTCTCTGACCGAGCGGTTTTTCCGGCGTACCTTGATGCCCCTGGTGGAACGCCGGTGGCTGGGCCACATCTTCCTCCTTTTCGTAGCGGCATTGTTCGTTGGCAGCGTGCTGTTGGTATTGACCCGCAAGGTAAGGGTGAAGCAACTCCCCTATGACAACAAAGACGAGCTGTTGCTGGTTCTCGACATGCCGGTGGGCACGCCGCTGGAGCGAACCGATGCGGTGGCGCGCGAATTCGAGCACTATCTGGCCTCGGTGCCGGAGGTTACCGACTATGAGGCCTATGTGGGAACGGCCTCGCCGGTGGATTTCAACGGCATGATGCGGCAGTACTTCTTGCGCCGGGCGCCGAACCGCGCCGACATCCGCGTCAACCTGATCCACAAGACGCAGCGAGCCCACTCGAGCCATTCCGTGGCGCTGCGGCTGCGGGCCGACCTGACGGCGCTTGCCAGGCGCAATGGAGTCAAGTTGAAAATTGTCGAACTGCCCGCCGGTCCGCCTGCGATGTCCACGATTGTGGCGGCCGTATACGGAGAGCCACGCAACTCTTACGAGGACCTGATGAGGGCGGCCGCCATTGTCAAAGAGCGCATGAGCAGGGAGCCCGGCATCGTGGATCTGGACGACTCGATTGATGAGGATCAGACCAAACTCGTCTTCGAGGTGGATAAAGAGAAGGCAGCGTTGAACGGCGTTTCGACCGATGAGATCTCCCGCACCATCGGCCTGGCCCTGGGCAGCCAAAGCGCCGGCATCGCGCAGATGCCTTATGAACGCTTGCCGGTCCGCATCGGGCTCTGGTTTCCGCGAGCCGAACGCTCCAGCGCGCCGGACTTGTCCCGCATTTATGTCAAGGGTCTCGGAGGACGCCTGGTTCCCATTTCCGAGCTTGGGCGCTGGCGCGCGCAACTGGAGGACAAGACCATCTATCACCGCCAGACGGAGCGCGTGGTCTATGTGTTCGGGGAAATGGCGGGAAGGCCTCCCGTGGAAACCATACTCGATCTGAGAGCAGATCAAGTGTCAGGCGGGAATCGGCTTTTCGTGGACAGAGAGGCCAAACCGCGGCCGCTCGCAAGCCGCACTATGTTTCGCAAGGGCGGAGGAGTCGCCTGGGAGGTCCCCGAAGGCATCCGCGTGAGGTGGTGGGACGAAGGCGAGATGTACATCACCATGAACCTGTTCCGCGACCTTGCTTTTGCCATGTTGATTGCGTTAGCGGGCATCTACGTGATCCTGATGAACCAGACCGGTTCGTACCAGTTGCCGCTGGTGATCATGCTTTCCATCCCGCTGATGGTGATTGGCGTGCTCCCGGGCTTCTGGCTGTTGAATCAGTTCGGCGAGCGCAGCGTGGCCGGGCTCATGAACCCGGTCTTTTTCTCGGGTCCTGCCTTCATCGGCATGATCGCGCTGGCGGGCATTGTGACGCGAAACTCGATCATTATCGTGGATTTCATCCACCTGGCTCTGATGCGTGGCTTGCCGCTGAACCGGGCGATTCTCGAAAGCGTCTCCGTCCGGCTCCGCCCGATCCTGCTGACTTCCGGCGCCGCGGTGCTCGGGGCGCTGCCCGTCACGCAGGACACCGTGTTCGGAGGCATGGCGTGGTCGCTGATTTTCGGCCTGGTCGTCTCCACCGGTTTCTCCCTGTTCGTGATTCCGGTCACTTATAACCTGATGTACGCCAGCAAGCCGGACCACGGGTTGCCCGAAGAAATTCGGAAGAAGCTGGCGGCCACCCACCCTCAGGAGGCTGAAGCATGAGCGCCCTGCTCAGGTTTGCGGCAGCATTGACGATTGGCGTTTTCGTGGGCGCTGCGTCCGAGGCGCCGGCCAGCGGCGAGCTGACGCTCCAGGACGCCGTCAAGTACGCCCTCGAACATTCCCCGGAGTTGAGGTCCGACCGCGTGGAGGTGACCCGCCGGCAAGGTCTTCTCACCGCGGCTCGCTCATCGCGGATGCCCCAGTTGGACCTGGCCGCGGACGCGACGCGGTGGCGCTTCGAGCACGGCTATCCTGCGGGGACTCCACCGGCGCTGCTACGGTTCGACCCCACACTGTACTCGGCTGCCGCCGAACTCAAGTTCCTGGCCTGGGACTTCCACAAAACGGAGATGGAGATTGCCGCCGCGCGCGAGCGTGTCCTGGCCGCCAGCTTTGCGGCCGACCGCAAGCCACAGGAGGTTATTTTCGAGACCGCCCGCCTGTTCCTGCTCTGCCTGACCTATACGGACCTGATCCGGGCAACGGAAGCGCGCATCCAAAGCCTGCAAGCGCTGTTGGACCGTACGAACCAACTGGTCGCGGCAGGGCGCGCCGTGCCGGTGGACGCACTGAAGGTCCGCACGCGACTGGCGCAGATGGAAAGCGATTTGGCTACGCTGAAATCGGCGCAGCGCTCGTCCCTGAGCGCCTTGGCTGCCGTCATGGGCTACGAAGGCGATCTTCCTGCGTTGCGTTACAGCCCCGCAGCTTCTCCGCCATCCGAGCCCAAGCCAGGTGAGGCCACGCTGCTGGCCAGCGCGATCTCCTCCCGCCCGGAGATTCGCTCGGTGGATCACGAGCTTCGCGCTGCGGAGCTTGGCCTGGCGGCAGTGCGCAAATCGGCCTGGCCGCGCATTGATCTGCGGGCGGCGGCGATTCAGTACGGGTCCAATACGCCGGTGGGCTTCCCCCAGCTTATCGCGGGGATGCTGCCCTCGGCGGTGATTCATGCGCCATCGCCCGGCAATGCTGCAACCGATTTGGTCCTTGGGGTGCATGTCTCAGTTCCCGTCTTTGACGGAGGCCGAAGGAAGGGTCAGGAACAGGAGGCAGCGGCGAAACTGGAGCAGCTTCGGCTTGCGCGGCGCCAGTTGGCGTTGCGGATCGCCCGGGAAGTCCGCGTAGCCCTGGCCGATCTGGAGAGCGCGCAGAGCCGCGTCCGGGCATTGAAGGACTCGGTGGCGGAGAGCGAGCGGGTGCTGCACGACGAGCGTCTCAAGTTCGAGGCCGGGCGCAGCGTCATCAACTTTGTTTTGGAGGCCGAGTCGGCGTTGCTGACCAGCCAGTCGCTGCTCTCCCAGGCGCAGCGGTCGGTCGCCATCGCCGAGCTGACGCTCGATCTGACCTTGGGGCAACTCCAGGCCGCGCGGCTGGCAGCCGGCCCTTGACCAAGGCTGTTCTCTTTTTGGGCGCGGCCGCGACTCTCGGCCGACAACGTCCCTCGCGGTAACCGTTATCATTCGAATAGGTCCGGCATTTCCGCCGGAAGCGCAGCCCGGCCGGCTATGACTTCCAAACGCTCACTGGCGCGCGCCAGCCGCCCCATCCACAACGATACGTTCATCCACCCGTGGCCCGAGGCGGGCCTCGTTCTGTTCAACGGCCCGTACGATCCCCCGGCCAGCCTGCGGATCGAAAACGGCCGCATCGTCGAACTGGACGGCAAGTGCGAAAGCGAATTCGATGCGCTGGACCGCTTCATCGCCCGCCACTCCATTGACTGCGAGGCCGCGCCCGAAGCCATGGCTTTCGAGCCCCGCGAGCTGGCGCGCATGCTGACCGATATCAACGTGCCCCGAGCCAGGCTGGTGCGGCTGTGCGGAGGCTTGACGCCGGCGCGATTGATGCAGGTCGTAGCCGAGCTGAACGTGCTGGAGATGATGATCGCGCTGGCCAAGATGCGCGCCCGGCGCACGCCCGCCAACCAGGCCCACGTCACCAACCGCAAGGAAAGCCCGGCGTTGCTGGCCGCCGACGCCGCCGAGGCAGCCGAGCGCGGCTTTGCGGAACTCGAGACTACGGTGGGCGTCTCGCGCTACGCCCCGCTGAATGCGCTGGCCGTACTCGTGGGTTCGCAGACGGGCCACGGAACCGCGCTCACACAGTGTGCGGTGGAAGAGGCTCTGGGATTGCGGCTGGCGTTGCTGGGCCTGACCACCTACGCCGAGACGCTGTCGGTCTACGGCGATGAGCGCGCGTTTCGCGACGGCGACGACACGCCGTGGTCCAAAGCGTTCCTGGCCTCGGCCTACGCCTCCCGCGGCATCAAGGTACGATTCACCTCCGGCACCGGCTCGGAAGCGCTCATGGGCCATGCCGGGGGCAAATCCATGATTTACCTGGAGGCGCGTTGCCTGCTGATCGTCAAGGGCGCGGGTTCGCAAGGCGTGCAGAACGGCTCGATCAGTTGCATCGCGCTGCCCGAGTCACTGCCCGGCGGCGTGCGCGCGGTGCTGGCGGAAAATCTGCTGGCAGCGATGCTCGATCTGGAAGTGGCCTCCGGTAACGACGCCATGGCGTCGCATTCCGACATCCGCAAGACCGCCAAGCTCATGCTGCAACTGCTGCCGGGCACGGACTTCATTTTCTCCGGTTACAGCGTGATGCCGCGCGAGGACAATCTTTTCGGCGGCGGCAACTTCGACGGCGAGGATCTGGACGACTACAACGTGATCCAGCGCGACATGCTGGTGGACGGCGGCCTGCGTCCCGTGCCCGAGGAGGAACTGCTCGCTGTCCGCCGTCGCGCGGCGCAGGCGCTGCAAGCCGTTTTCCAGGAACTGGGCCTGCCGCCCATTCGCGACGAAGAGGTCGAAGCCGCCGTCTATGCACGCTCGAGCGATGATATGCCGGATCGCGACGTGGTGGCCGACCTCGCGGCCGCGGAACGCTTCCTGCGCGACGGGCGCAACGGGGCGGACGTGATCCGCGCGCTGGCGCGTCGCGGCTTCCGCGACATCGCCGAGAAAATTCTGGCCGTACAAAAACTCCGCGTCTCCGGCGATTACTTGCAAACCTCAGCCATGCTATTGCCGGGACCGCGGGTCATCAGCGCCATCAACGATCCCAACGATTACCGCGGTCCGGGGACAGGCTACCGGCTCGATCCGGAGCGCCTGCGCGAGATTTGCGATCTGCCCTGGGCACGGGATCCGCGAAGCATTGGGCGGCCGGCGACCGGGCAGCCTTGGCTGCGCCCGGCGCCTCCCGCACGTCGCGGCGAAGATCCGCGCGAGGTGGTGATTGCGGTAGGCCCCGCATTCGGCTCGGCCCTGGATGCGACGCTAACGGGCTTGGCGCACCGGGAAGTGCTCGCTGCGCTCGTCCAGGGCATTCGGGATGAGGGATTGACGGCGCGCGTCGTCAAGGTCTATCACAGCGCCGATCTGGGCGCCATCGGCTACACGGGCTCGCAGTTGAGCGGCTCCGGGATCGCCATCGGCATTCAATCCAAGGGGACCACAGTGATTCACCGCCGCGGCCTGCCGCCGCTGAACAATCTCGAACTCTTCCCGCAGGCGCCGAACCTGACGCTGGAAAGCTATCGCGCGATCGGCCGCAATGCAGCTCGCTACGCGAAAGGTGAGCCGACCCGCCCGGCGCCGGTCGTCATTGACAACATGGCGCGCTTGAAATACATCGTGCACACGACGATCCTGCACCGGCGCGAGATCGAACGAGTGGAGCCCGGGCGCGACCCTGAGGAGGTGATCTGGGATGAGTGAGCCGTTGTCCTATCCGCTGTCGGAGAATCACCCCGATCGGCTGCGGACGCCATCCGGGCTGCGCTACCAGGATCTGACGCTGGAGGCCTTGCTGGAAGGCCGCGCCGGCATGGAGGACCTGCGCGTGACCGCGGAAGCCCTGCGCATGCAAGCCGAGATCGCGCGCGCCGCAGGGCGACGGCAACTGGCCGAGAATCTCGAGCGCGCCGCCGAGCTCACCCAGGTTCCCGAAGAGGAGATCCTGGAAATTTACGAAGCGCTGCGCCCGGGGCGAGCCACGCGCGACCAGCTCGAGCAACTGGCGGCGAGGCTCGAACGTGATTACGGCGCTTTGCGAACCGCCGCCCTGATCCGCGAAGCCGCCGAAGCGGCGCCGGCGAGCCGCGCCAATCCGGATTAGCCGAAGGCTTCCCTGAGGATCCGGTAACTTTTGGGCACTGCCGTCGCGGCTGGTTCTTTGCCCTCCATCTCGAGCGACACCCAGCCTGAATAGCCGGCCTTGCGCAGAATGGCGGCGATGCGCTTGTAGTCCAGATCCAGCGTGTACCACTCGCCTCCGCCGTGATAAGTCTTGGCCTGCACGATGATGGCGTGGGGGGCCAGCTTCTCGATTCCGGCGTAGGGATCGTCCGGGAAGTTGCCGGTATCCAGGTTGATGCCGAACCACGGCGAGCGAATCGAACGATAGATGCGCAGGAGGTTTTCCGGCTGCGTGGTCAGGCCCCAGTGGTTTTCCAGCGCCAGCATCACGCCGGCCTTCTCCGCAGCGGGCAAGCACGCCTCGATGCACTCGATGCACCACTTGAACGCGTCCTCGTCCGTGTAGCCGGGCAGAGGCGGCTCGATGCCGCGCACCTTCATGAGCTCGTCGAAGGATTTGATAGTGCCCCAGCGGCCGGAGTTGATCCGGATGCAAGGGATGCCGAGTCGTGCCGCCAGCTCGATGCAGTGTTCGGTATGCCGGATCGCCTTGCGGCGCTCTTCCTCGCTTGGCGAGACGAAATTCTGGTGGATGGAAAGCATGACCAGCGCCAGCGAGTTGCGAAACGCCAGGCGCTTGATCTCGTTGAGGTACGCGGGCGATTCATCGCGCATCTGCCGGTGCAGGATTTCCACGCCGTCGAAACCGATGCGCGCCGCATCCTCGATCACGTTTTCGATCGGGTAGCGTTCGCCGCGGAAATGCCAGTACGAGTACGTGGAAACGGCCAGACGGATGCGAGCCGGAGCCGCGGTCGCAGGAACCTGCGCCGCCAGACTCCCGGCTGCCGAAACCAGGAGATCACGCCGGGTCAGCTCCATGCCTGGAAGATAGCACGGGCGGCCCAGGACGCGATAGCATGCTTGCCATGCGAGCACTCATCATCACAGCCGGGGCGGCGACCGCCGCAGTGCTTCTTCTGTTGGGCCAAGGGGCACCGCGTCGGGACGCCTGGCGCATTCTGGGGCCGGGAGGCGGCGGCGCCCAGTTCCTTCCCACCATCAGCCCACATGACAGCCGCCGCGTTTTGGTGGCGTGCGACATGACTGGCTCTTACATCACGCACGATGGCGGCGAGTCCTGGCGCATGTTCAACCTGCGCGGCACCACGCGCTTCTTCGTTTTCGATCCGGTCGCGCCGGACACGATCTACGCCTACGGCATTGGCCTGTGGCGCTCGACGGATGCGGGCGCCACCTGGTCGCTCGTGTTTCCCGATCCGGCCACCATTACCGGGATCCTGATGCCGGATGATCACGCCAGCGTGACCATTTACTCGTCCGGCCGCCCGGCGCCTCGCATGACGGCGCTGGCGGTGGACCCGTCCGATTCACGCACGCTTTATGCGGCCATGGACGGCGCGTTCCACGTCTCGCGGGATTGGGGCGCAACGTGGTCGCGCATGGAGTCGCTGCCGGATGGCGCGCGGCAGATCTACGTGGATCCGGCTTCTCCTGCCGAGGACCGCACGATCTACGTCGTGGGCACGCGCACCGTCATGGTCCGCCAGAACGGCGAGTGGCGTCACGGCCCGGCGCCGGAAGGCGTGGCCTCCTTTACTGACGCTTCGGCGGGTTTCCCCGGCGAGGGTCAACCGCTGATCGTTTACGGACTGACGGCGTCGGCGTTGTGGATCTCGGAGGACGGCGGCGCCAGTTGGCGGCAGACCGGCCTGAACGGCGCTCAACTGCGCGCCGTGGCCACCAGCCTCGACCATCCCGACAGGGTTTACCTCTCTTACAGCGGATTGCGCGAGGGCGGCGCCACATGGTTCGGCGTGGCCCGCAGCGACGATCGCGGGCGCAACTGGCGCCTGGTCTGGAAAGAATCCAACCGCACGGCGGACAACATCCGCGAAGCGTGGCTGAGCGAGCGGTTCGGACCCGGCTGGGCAGGACCTCCGTTCAATCTGGGAGTCGCGCCGAAGGATCCCGACGTCTGCTACGGGACGGACTACGGCCGCACCATGCGCACCACGGACGGCGGCAACACGTGGCAGGCCGTTTACTCGCGTCGTGTGGACGATGCCGGCTGGACCAGCACCGGCCTCGACGTGACCACCTGCTACGGCGTGCACTTCGATCCTTTCGACGCCCGCAGGATTTTCATCACTTATACCGACATCGGCCTTTTCCGCAGTGAGGACGGCGGGCGAAGCTGGCTCAGCTCAATTGACGGCGTGCCGCGTCGGTGGTGGAACACGACGTACTGGATCGAGTTCGATCCCGAGGTGCGTGGCAAGGTTTGGGGCGCCATGAGCCGCGTGCACGATCTGCCGCGGCCCAAGATGTGGCGGACGACGTCGCCTTCCACCTACGAGGGCGGCGTCTGTGTGAGCGAGGATGGCGGGCGGACGTGGCAGGCATCCAACGAAGGGATGGAGCCCTCAGCCGTCACGCACATCCTGCCCGATCCGGAAAGCCCGCCCGAGGCTCGCGTGCTGTATGCGGCGGCCTTCGGGCGCGGAGTGTACAAGTCGGTGGACGGAGGGCGAACGTGGACCTTGAAGAATCAGGGAATCGAGGGCGCCGAGCCGTTCGCGTGGCGGCTGGTGCGGGATCGCGAGGGAACCCTCTATCTGATCGTCGCGCGACGGACCGAGGACGGCAGCTATAACAACCCGGGCGATGGCGCGCTGTATCGCTCGCGCGACGGCGCGGAAAACTGGACGCGCATCCGTTTGCCCGAAGGTGTGAACGGACCCAACGGACTGGCGATAGATCCCGAAGATCCGCAGCGTCTCTATCTGGCGGCGTGGGGACGCCGGACTCCCTATGGCGCCCGCGATGGCGGCATCTTCCTTTCCACCGACGGCGGCTCGACGTGGCGTAACGTCCTTTCTGCGGACCAGCACATTTACGACGTGACGGTGGATCCGCGCAACGGCGTGCTGTATGCGGCCGGCTTCGAGTCCTCAGCGTGGCGCTCGGAGGATCGCGGCGAGACCTGGCAACGCATCCGCGGCTTCAACTTCAAGTGGGGGCACCGCGTGATCCCGGATCCGTCTGATCCCGAAAAAATCTACATCACGACCTTCGGCGGCAGCGTCTGGCACGGCCCCGCCAAGGGAGATCCCGAGGCGCTGGAAGACATCGTCACGCGGGAGCTGTCGTTGCTGCGCCTGGGACGACGAAAGTGAGGGCCCGAGAAACGACAGGCCTCGGCGCGGCAGAAAAAAACGGTACAATACGGCGAGCCAGGAGGCAGAAATGAGAACGGCGTTGTTCGGAGAGGCCAGAAGAGGTTTTGTGGCGCGGCTGGTGGTCGCCGGCGCACTTTTGCTGGCGACTGCACAGTTACCAGGCCAGTTGAACCGCGGAACAATCACTGGCGTAGTCACCGATTCCAGCGGGGCGGCTGTCCCCGGAGCCAAAGTTACCCTGCGCGACGTCGCCACCAACGCGACTTATGTCACGGAGACCACCGCGGTCGGGCAATATACCGTGCCCAATCTTCCTGTGGCGACTTACGAAGTCTCGATCGAGAGCCCGGGATTCAAGAAATTTGTGCGTTCCGGCGTGCAGTTGCGGGCCACTGAAGTAGTTCGGGTTGACGCCGTCCTGGAGGTAGGCGCGTTAACGGAGACCGTGGAGGTCACCGCGCAGGTGCCGCGGGTGCAAACCGATTCGCCACAGGTGGGGACGTCGCTGACCAGCCGGGCCATCGTTGACTTGCCGCTCAGTTTTGCCGGCGCGCGATCCCCGGAGGCATTCGCTTACCGGCTGACCCCGGGCGTCACAGGCAGTTCCTGGACCTCGCACATCAACGGGTCTACCACCGCATCCAAAGAAGTTTTGCTCGATGGCGCCAGCGTGAGCACTTACCGGGCCGGCCACTTTGGCGAATCCTCGGTTTCCCTCGAAGCGGTGGAGGAATTCAAGATCCAGACCAGCGGCATGTCAGCGGAGTTCGGTCGCATGCAAGCGGGGGTCTTCAACTTCATCATGAAGTCCGGGCAGAACGAGGTGCACGGAAGCGCGTACGGGGCGCTGCGCAACGAGGCGTTAAATGCAAACACGTGGGTAAATAACTTCCGGGGAGTAAAGAGGCCCCAGGATCGGAAACAGAACTTTGCCGGATCCTTTGGCGGCCCGGTCTATCTTCCCGGGATTTACGACGGGCGTAACCAGAGTTTCTTTTACGTGACCTATGAACGTTATCGCGAGCGCACCGGCGGATTCGGCGCGCCCAACCGGACCCTGCCGCTGCCCGAGTTCTATGAAGGCGATTTCAGCCGGCTGCTGGGACCCGCCATCGCGGCGACCGATGCTCTGGGACGGCCCGTTCTGCGCGGCGCCATCTATGATCCGGCGACTTTTCGGCAGGTCGGCTCACGGTGGGTGGGCGACATGTTCCCCGGAAACATCATTCCGAAATCGCGCTTTTCCCGGGTATCCCAGCGCCTGAACGCGATCGCAATCAAGCACTACCTGCCCACGATTCGGGACGCTACCGGGCAAATCGCACTGGTCAACAACGGCATTTTCCCGGTGACTAACACGCCCGAGTTCGACCAACACCAGTTCTCAGTGAAAGGCGACCGGCTGCTGAGCTCCCGTCACAAGCTTTCGGGCTCGTATTCCTACGTCGCCCGGCCACGCCTGCTCCTGGATGCAGGGGGCATGTGGGACCCCAACGATCCCGAGGGTGGACCGCTTTCCAAGGCCCGCAGGCAACGAATCAAATCGCAGTTGGCGCGCCTTGCCTGGGACTGGACCGTGACCCCGCGCTTCCTGGTAAACGTGAACGGGTCCTGGAATTTCATGGCGAACCCCAACCGCAGCGTTCACAAAGATATTGACGGCGCCAAAGAGCTGGGCATCAAGAACCTGAGCACTTACGGGTATCCTACGGTGAACTGGGGCGGCGGTCCCTTCGTGACGCTGGCCACTCCGGGCGACCCTCAGAATGATCTGTCGGTCTACGCGGGCAGCGGGTTGCTCTCCACAGGCAGCCTCACGTGGGGTCGGCACTTCATCAAGTTCGGCTTCGATCATCGCCGCAACCAGCTCAACTCGCGGCCCACCCAGGGCGGGAGCTTCAATTTTGCCGCCCGCGCCACCGCGATTCCCGGGGAAACCTTCTCGGGAACGCAAACCGGTTACGCCTTCGCCAGTTACCTGCTGGGCATCGTAGACAGCGCGGGTCTGAGCGTGCCGATCGGCCTGGGCGGCAGGAGGCGTTATTACGCGGCGTTCCTGCAAGACGACATCAAAGCCAGCCGAAAGCTCACGCTGAACCTCGGCGTACGCTGGGAGTTTTCGCCGCCCTATTTCGAAGTGGCCGACCGGATGGCTACCTGGAACATAACCAAGACCGACCCGCAAACCGGCCTATTCGGGGCCTACGATTTCGCAGGCAAATGCTCGTTGTGCACCGGGAAGCGCTACTTTGGCCAGCGCATCTATCATTATTTCGGGCCGCGGCTGGGTCTGGCCTGGCAGCCCTTGGAGCGATGGACGGTGCGAGCCGCGTACGGAATCTTCTTTGAAGGCGACCTGTTCAATACTTATGGCCCGATTCCGGGGGCAAGCGCTTTTCCGTGGCAGGGATCATACAACCTGAGCCCCGACCCGGTGCAGCCCTGGCGCGGCATCTTTAACTGGGACGACGGCTTTCCCACGGATCGCTTCATCCCCGGCGCGATGGATCCTTCCTACGCCAACCGCGCCGGAAGTGCTTCCATGATCGATCCCACTTACGGGCACGCGCCATACACCCAGCAATGGAACTTCAACATTCAGCGGCAACTTGGCTCCTCCACCGTGCTGGACATCGGTTACGTGGCCAACAAATCCACGGGGATCAGGAACAACGCGCTGGCCCGCCTGAACCAATTGCCGGCCTCTGTGTTGACGGATTTCGGACAGCGGCTGACGAACCCGGTGCGCAGTCCCGAGGAGGCTGCAGCCAACGGAGTCCGCTATCCCTTCCCCGGTTACCGCGGCACGGTCGCCGGCGCACTGCGCCAGTTTCCCCAGCTTTCGGGGATCAACACCATCAGCCCCTACGCCGCGCCGCTGGGCTTCTCGCACTACCACTCGCTCCAGATCACGCTGGACAGACAATTGCGCAAGGGCCTGACCATTTACGCGAACTATGTGTGGTCCAAGGTGCTTTCCAACACCGAGTCTTCTTTCCTGGGCGATAATGCGGGGCCGCTGGATTACTACAATCTGCGCCTGGAAAAAGCGCCTGCCAGTTTCGATTTGCCCCACATGATCAAGGCTTACTTCCAGTGGGATATCCCGGTAGGGAAGGGGCGGGCCCTGCCGCTGCCTCATCGCGTCTTGGACGCCGTGCTAGGCGGGTGGTCGCTCTCCGGCATCCTGAACTATTACTCGGGAGGCCCGTTGGGCTTCGGCGGGGCCTCCAATCCCATGCCTAACGGATGGAACGGCGGCCAACGACCCAATGTGGCCGCCGGGCCCATGAAGAACGCCTCGTTTGACAGCTCCCGGTTCAATTTCGCCAACATCGCGGCGCCGGAGAACACCTACGTAAACAAACCGCTGTTCTCGGACCCGCCTCCTCTGACGCTGGGCAATGCCGCTGTCCGTTACGGGCAGATTCGCGGCTTCTGGACGCGCAACGAGGATTTCGGCCTGCTCAAGAACTTTCGCTTGCGGGAGCGCTGGCGTTACCAGATCCGGGCCGAGTTCCTCAACGCGTTCAATCGCCACACGCTGGGCGGCATCAACACAGACGTCAAAAGCCCCTTGTTCGGGCAAGTGACCAGCGTTAGTGGCAACCGAACAGTGCAAGTAGGCATGAGGATGGATTTCTGATGCAAATTGCCAGAGAATTCACTCTTGCGCTTGTTACTGCGCTCAGCTTGACAGGGGCTGAAAACCCGCTGGCCGGTCTTTTGGCCCCCGACAATCTCAAGAAAGCGCAGATCGAAGGCCTACAGGTTGCGCCGGGGCCCAAACCGGACAGCGTGGTGCTGCGCTTTGCGCCGGGGGAAATGCCCGGGAGCCTCACAGTTCCTGTTCCGGAAACAGCCCGGGATTGGACGCGCTACAGTCTGTGCTTCGAGTTTGTTTCCGATTCCACGATTCGCTGGGAGCTGCAAATCAGAAACCGGCAAGGGCAGGCATTTACTTACCGCGTGCAGCCTTTCGAGAACGTGCCTGTCAAGGCGGTGATCCCGAACGCCCTGCTGACGCGTGAGTACACCAACAATCGCCAGTTCCGGGGGTATTGGCTCTCGAACTGGGGCAACCACATTGACCTGCGAGAGGTCGAGTCGCTGGTGATCCGGATGGCGCCCAATCGCGAGGTCACGCTGCGGCTGGGTCCGTTCGCGCTCGCCACAGGCGAAGTCGCCGATGAGGTGCTGCTCGCGCGCCCGGTGGTGGACGAGTTCGGCCAGTGGATCGCGGCCGAATGGCCGGGCAAGGTGCACTCGCTCGAGGAGCTGAAGCAAGCCTGGAGCCGGGAGGACGCCGAGCTGGAACGGGCGCCCAAGTTTCCCTACTCGGCTCACGGCGGCTGGGCCGAGCGCAGGGAACGCGCGACCGGTTTCTTCCACACGGCGCGCATCGAGGGGCGCTGGTGGCTGGTGGATCCCGACGGGCATCTGTTCTGGTCGGCGGGGATGGATTGCGTGCGATACCGCGATCCCACACGGGTGCAAGGCCGCGAGATGCTTTTCACCCGGCTGCCGCCGGGCGCCGGCGAAACAGCGGATTTCTACCAGGCGAACGTGCGGCTACGGCATGGGGAGGAGGATTTCGTGGCGCGCTGGAAAGCGGCCCAGGTCCGCCGCCTCAAGGCCTGGGGCTTCAACACGATCGGCAACTGGTCGGACGCCGCCTGGTTCGAGCGACCGGAGATGCCCTTCGTGACGAACGTGCGCCTGGGGCGCAGCCGCAAGAGTTGGCAGGGTTTCCCGGACGTGTATGCTGAGGAGTTCGTGCGCAGCGCCGAAGAGGACGCTCAAAGCCAGTGCGCCCGTTTCCGCGAGGAGCCGAGGCTGATCGGCTACTTCATCGGCAACGAGCCGCGCTGGCCTTATCGCAACCTGATTGATTCCATCCTGCGCGATGCGGAACCTTCGGCCACCCAGGACTTCGTACGCCGCTTTCTGGCGCAAAAAGGCGACCACGCCGCGGCGCGCGAGGAGTTGATGGAGACATTGTCCCGCCGCTACTTTCAGGTAGTCTGTTCGGCCATCAAGAAGGCCGATCCGAACCATCTGATCCTGGGAATTCGCTGGGCGGGCGCCGCGCCGGATCCGGTGTTGCGCGCCAACGACGTGTTTGATGTGGTCAGCATCAACATCTACCGCTTCGAGCCGCCGCCCGAGCTGGTTCAAAAGCTGGCGCAGCTCACGGGCCGGCCCGTGTTGATCGGCGAGTTTCACTTCGGAGCAGCCGAGCGCGGTTACGCGCCGTCGCTCGTCATGGTGCGCGATCAAACCGAGCGTGGCGTGGCCTATCAGTATTATCTCGAGCACGCCGCCGCGCACCCGGACATCGTGGGAGTGCATTATTTCCAGATGGTGGATCAGCCCGTCACCGGCCGCTTCGACGGCGAGAATTACAATCTCGGTTTCCTCAACCAACAGGACTTGCCATATCGGGAAATGGTTGAGTTTGCGCGTTCGGCGCATGGCCGCATGTATCCCATCCACGCCGGCAGCCTTGCCCCTACCGACCGGAGGGCCCGGGTGCGCTGAAGGTAGCGTCCCGATTCCGCCCGCACGAATCCGGCCAGTTGCTGCCGCAATGCGGCGCCGGGCCGCCTCGTGAGAACGGGGTCGCGGGATGCGCCGGCGCTGGTTTGACCGCAGCGCGCCGCCGGCCTATGATGGGTTTGTTAACTAAGGAAAAGCGGAAAAATGCTATGAGGTCTCATATGAGGAAGAGAACCCTCGCTGGCTCTTTTACGTTCAACTTGCTCTGCTGGGCGGCTCTCGCACTGGTTGCCGCCCGTGCGCAGGAGTTCCGCGGGACGATCGCCGGAACCGTCACGGATCCTCAAGGGGGCGTGGTTCCCAACGCCACCGTGGAAATCCGGAATCTCGACACCAACGTCGTTTCGACATTCCGCACCAACGAAAGCGGCGTTTACGTTGCGCCCTTGCTGATCCCCGGACGCTACAGCGTTTCTGCGACCGCCTCGGGGTTCAAGAAAGCAGTGCGTGAGCCGGTGCAGCTTTACGTGGGGGCAAGGCTCCAGGTGGATCTGACGCTGGAGGTCGGCGCCACCACGGAAACGATCACAGTGACCGCGGAAGCCGAGCTACTGGAAACCGCCACGGCGTCGCGGGGCCAGCTGGTGGATTCGGCCAAGGTGCGCGACTTGCCACTGCTGGGCAGGAATCCATTTTTGCTGGCGGCGACCACGCCAGGCGTTTACAGCGGCCTCTACACCGGCAAAGTGGCTTCTTACGGGAGGCCCTTTGACGGTGCGGCCGCCCAGATGTCCATGCAGGGCATCGGCGGGCGCTACGAGGTGCTGCTGGACGGCGTCCACAACGCGCCGCCCGAACGCGCCAATCACACCTACGTGGGATTCGTACCGTCCCCGGAAGCCGTACAAGAGTTCAACGTCCAGACGAATATTTACGACGCGCAATACGGTCGCACCTCGGGCGCCATCGTCAATGTTGCGCTCAAGAGCGGAACCAATGCGTTCCACGGCTCGCTGTTTCACTATTTTCGGCACGACAAGCTGACGGCCAACCTGTTCGAATCCAACTGGGCCAATCGCCCGCGAGCCGTCTACCGGTGGAACCAGCCAGGCGTCCAGTTGGACGGTCCGGTGTGGATTCCCCGCCTCTACGACGGGCGCAACCGCACGTTTTTCATGTTCTCCTTCGAGGCCATCCGCAACAGCAACCCCAACCCTTACGTGGGCACCGTACCCACCGAGTTGCAGCGGCAGGGTGATTTCTCACAGACCTTGCAGGCCAATGGCCAGCCGATCACCATTTACGACCCGCTCACCACGCACCAGGTTGGCGGCGCTTGGGTGCGTGATCCCTTTCCGGGCAACCGGATCCCCGGTGCGCGCATAGATCCGGTGGCTGCCAGGCTGACGCAGTACTGGCCGCGCCCTAACCAGCCTGGCACAATCACCGGGGCCTTCAACTACGTCGCCAGTCCCAACGCCGACACGGACAGCTACAACCAGTACGCCGTGCGGCTGGACCAGCAGGTGACCGAGAACCACAAACTCATGGGGCGCTTCGTACGCAACGTGCGCACGCAAACCAAGGGCGACGCCGCGTTCCCCTTCCCCGCAAGCCCGCCGGGCGACTTCGGCTACAAGCACTGGCGAAACAACTACGGCGCCGCGCTGACCTGGACGGCTGTCCTCAGCCCAAGGTTGGTCTGGGATAACCGATACGGTTGGGTGCGCCATCCTTTCGGGCTGAAGCGGCCGGGCGACGAGTTCGATCCATCGGCGCTCGGCTTCCCGCCATCGCTGGTGGCCCAACTTCCCCGGCTCACCTTTCCCGGCGTGGCAGTCACCGATTACGCCACCCTGACCGCCGCCGAGAGCCAGTACACAACGACCGACACTCACTCGGTGACTTCCACCGTGAATCGGGTGGCGCGCACGCACTCCATCAAAACCGGAGTCGAGTTCAGGGCGATGCGCTACAACCTCCAGATGCCCATATCCAACTTCGGCACGTTCAACTTCACGCGGGCATTTACGCAGCGCGACGCCCTGCGCGCTGAGGCCGCCGCCGGCAACGCATTCGCCAGCTTCCTGCTCGGCTACCCGGCCAGCGCCAGCGTGCCCTACAACATTGCGCCCGCCTACCAGGCGCTCTACTGGGCGGGCTTCATCCAGGACGACTGGCGGCTGACAAGCCGGCTGACCTTGAACCTGGGCGTGCGCTGGGATTACGAGTCACCGCTCAGTGAGCGCTACGACCGCCAGAACCGCGGCTTCGATTTCAACGCCAAGAGTCCGCTTCAGGTACCGGGCCTCGATCTGCGCGGTGGCCTGCTCTTCACAGACAAAGATCATCGCCTGCCCTTCCAGCGCGACCTGAATAACGTGCAGCCGCGTGTCGGTGTCGCCTATCGCTTGTTTGGCGCCACGGTGCTTCGGGGAGGCTTCGGGCTCACTTACATGCCGAGCTTCGACACCGGAGGGAACCTGGGCTTCAGCACTTCCACGGCCTACGTCGCCTCCACCGATGGCGGTCTGACGCCCGCCAATCGCCTCAGCAATCCTTATCCGACAGGGATCATCCAGCCGCCCGGGCGTTCGCTGGGACTGGCCACGCTGCTTGGCCAGAACATCAGCGCAGGCTGGTTCGGGCGCGAGATCCCCAATGCGTGGCAGTTCTCGGTGAGCCTCCAGCAACAGTTGCCTTTCCGCATGGTGCTGGATGTGTCTTACGCAGGCAATCGCACACGCGATTTTGGCACTTCGAAGAACATGAACTTCGTGCCCGTCCAGTACCTGGCGCTGGGCTCGGACCTGCTCACGCAGGTCCCCAACCCGCTGGCCGGAATGCTGCCGGGCAGCGCTTACAACGGACCCACGGTGCCCAAGCAGCAACTGCTCCGACCGTACCCTCACTTCGGCAACGTGACCATTTCGCAGTGGCCCTACGGGCGGACCTCCTACAACGCGCTGGAAGCATCCCTGGAGAAACGCCTGAGCGCTGGTCTGCATTTCCGCACATCCTACACCTGGTGCAAGCCCATGAGCGCCACGGGCTACCTGAACGACCAGGATCCGCTGGAGAAGCCGGCCCGCGCGCAGGCCTCGCAGCCCAACCACCTCTTCGTGGTCAGCGGCGGTTACGCGCTGCCTTTCTTCAGTCGCAGCCGTGGCGTGACCCGCTACGCGCTGGGCGGCTGGCAGACGAACTTCATCATGCGGGCCATGACTGGGACGCTGGTAAGCGCGCCGGGGGGAGCTTTTTCGTCAGGCGTGAATCCCAAGCTCCCCAAGCCCACCATGCAGCGCTGGTTCAATACCTGCACGGTGTTGACAACAGGCGTGCGACAGAACTGCGTCAGCCCTACGGAGCCGGTGGCGTGGATTCAGCAGCCGCCCTTCACGCTGCGCACGCTGAGCACAACTCTGCCGGGCATCCGCACTCACGTACCCGTGACGCTGGACTTCTCACTGTTCAAGGACTTTCCCGTCTACGAACGCATGAAATTGCAGTTCCGGGCCGAAGCGTTCAACCTGGCCAACACGCCGGGCTTCGGCGCGCCCAACACCAGCCTCACCTCGCCCTCCTTCGGGCAGGTGACGCCGCAGCAAGCTAACGATCCCAGAATTGTCCAGCTCGCGCTGCGCCTGATGTTTTGAAGCCAGCATGGCATCGGGTGACGCCCGCGCGGGACGAACAAAGCCTTAAGTCGCTTGATCGTTGCTAAGGCTCAGGGGACCGTCGAGAAAGCAGGCTGAGCTGAGCGGTCAAGCTTCGTTTCATCCCCGCGTCTCGCCCATTCCCTCAGAGGCCGCCGAGAGTACCGCTGCGGCACAGCATGGCCTCGGCGTCCCGTCCTTCGCACTCCGTGATCGCGGACAATGGTCGCATGAAAGCGCATCGCACGAGGAACTGCGCAGTGTGGTTGTGGTTGCTGCCCTTGCTGTCTTGCCGGATGTTCGGACAGACATCGTCGTGGGGCCCCAATGCGCCCGATCCGCAGGCGGTTCAGGAGGTGCTTGCGGGCAAGCGCCACGTGGCCAACGCAGCATGGTGGGGATTCGACGAGGAGGACGCCACCGATGCCCTCCAGGCCGCCATCCTTTCTGGCGCCCGGCGCGTGATCGTGCCCAACATGGGCAAGGACTGGATTGTGCGGCCCATCCGGTTGGCCTCCAATCTGGAGCTGGTGCTCGAGGACGGCGTGGTCATCACCGCCAAGCGCGGTGAATTTCGGGGCACCGGCGACTCGCTCTTCACCGCCCAGGATGTAACTAACCTCACCATCCGCGGCTACGGGGCCACGCTGCGCATGCAGAAGGAAGACTACATCGTGGGCAAGGTGCTGCTGGAGTTCGGCTGGAATCGCTGGTTCGGGCAATATCCGCGAGCGGAGTGGCGCATGGCGCTCTCCCTGCGCGGCTGCACGAACCTGCGAGTCTACGGCCTGACCCTGAAGGACAGCGGCGGCGACGGCATCTTCGTTGCCGGCGGACGCCAACCTTACTCGAAGAACGTCCACATCAAGGACGTCGTCTGCGACAACCATTACCGTCAAGGCATCAGCGTGATCAGCGCCGAGGACTTGGTGGTGGAAGACAGCGTATTCCGCAACACTTGGGGCACGCCGCCTTCCTCCGGGGTGGACATCGAACCCGACAGGCCGGCCCAGCGTGTGCGCAACGTGGTCTTCCGCAATTGCCGGTTCGAGGACAACTACGGTGACGGCATCGAAATCTTTCTGGCCAACCTGAAGGCCAGCTCGGGCGAAGTCTCTATCCTTTTCGACAACTGTCGCGTGAGCAGCCGGCGCGGCACGGGCATTCGCGTGACCAAGCTGGCCGACGACGGTCCGCGAGGATGGATCGAGTTCCGCAACTGCACGGTGGAAAACACCGAGGGTTACGGAATCAAAATCCAGGACAAGTCCTCTGCTGCCGCGCGCGTGCGCTTCGTCAATTGCACCCTGCGAAACGTGGCGAGGAACCGCATGTATCGGGGAACCAGCGGCGGTGCGGCGGGTGCGTGGGCCCCGATCTGGCTGCACCTCTTTCGCACGAGCGTCACTACCCGTTTCGGCGGGATTGATTTCGCCGACTGCACGGTCGAAGACACACGCGACCGCCCGGTGCTTCTGTTCGAGGAGACCGAGGGCGATTACGGCCTCTACGACACGACCGGAAACATCACGGTGTGGAATCCCGCGGGCGCAAGGGCTACGCTCGGTGAAAAACGGCAGGGCGTGACGCTGACCATCAAGGCCGTAGAGCCATGAAGCGCGGGACCTCCCTCGCTATCTGCTCTCTGACACCGCGGCGGAGGGTATGGCCCGGCCAGCCTCGTCTACGTTATGGAGCCGGAATCCTGCAGATGCCGCAGTGTGGGCCGTGAGGTTCTTCTGCGCTCTGTGGGCGGCGCCAGCGCCCGTGGAGCGTGTTGAAGCGCCGGTCGAAGTTTGTGTTACACTGAAAGAGGCCTGCCTCGCCGGGCCGTCGAGGGTCGGCGAGGTGGCAGCCGTTGAACCGTGGCGATGGCGAGGCGCCTCAGCCTGGCGCCGGCGGACGCAGGTCCGTTGAGGGCGCAAGCCGAAGCGTCCGATATCCGCGGCCAGTAGGGTCGCGGCCAGGACCGCGGAGCCGGGAAGTGGGTGCCGCCATTTCCACGAGCCGAACAGCAACGGGCGCGTAGCTCAACTGGCAGAGCAACTGACTCTTAATCAGTAGGTTGGAGGTTCGACTCCTCCCGCGCTCACCACTGAAAAGGAAAACCACCTACCGGCCACGGCAAGAGACGAAAAAACCCACGAGGGAACCGATTAGGGAACTTCTTCGGAATTCCAGCCGACCTAACCGACCTACTTTCCGCGCGAAGCATACAGGGAGGGTCACGTGACGAGCCGCCGTTGCCGTTCGGCCCTTATCCCCTGAGCGCCCCTTAGCCAGGCCTCGGGGCCTCTGGGGCCGCAGCCCGGCCCCCAAGCAAGCCGCGTTCCGTCCCTCTAAAGCGGCCCCTGAGCCCCATGCGCGCCCGTCGCCAGCCTGGCCAGGTAGACCTGTCGGTTTCCTAAGTCGGCCAGCGGCTGAAATCAAACGTGCGGGAGCCGCATGATCCGGCGGGTGACACCAGGTGACGCATGGGTGACGCCGGTTTTGGCGGTGGTGTCACCCTACACTCGACTCACAAGTCTTTCGTCGTCAAACCCTTGCAAGGTTGCGGGTAACTTGGGGTGACGCGGGTGACGTCAATTTCCGGAACTTTTGCATAGTGAAAGCCTCGCGTAAGGACTTTTCCGGAAGTGACGTCACCTCCGTCACCTGTGTCACCCAAGCCGTTGCTCTTCCTGGGCAAGCAATCCGATTCCGCGCCACCCTCTTACTCCCTTTGCTATCCTGTCCGGCTCGCAGCCTCGGGCCCGAAGAGCCGCCGCGAACTCCCTGGCATGGATCAGCCGCTTCTCGCCGTTCTCGCGGCAGTAGGTCTCGTACGCTTCACGCAATTTGGCCGCGGGCGTCCAGGCGTTGGGAGCCAGGACGCAACAATCGGCGATAAAATCGCGCAGCGGGTCCATGTCTTCCTGGTACTGCCGGGTGGCCTCCTGCACCACGTCAGGCACAGCAAGACCGTCTTGCTGCCAGCGAAGACAACCTTCAACCGCCCAGGCCAGAATCGCCGGGCCGGATTCTTCGACGTCCTTCAGCCGCGCTTTGACCGAAGGATCGCGGCGATCGGGCGGGATCACATGCTCGAACGGTACGCGCAGGATGCGTCGCCACAGAGCCGAATCGTCGTGGCGCACACGCGGGGCATGGTTGGCGGCTAACCACAGCTTGAATTGCGGTACGAATTCGAAGGCTTCCTGGTAGAGGAAGCGAGCCCGCACGGTGTCTCCGCCCGTAAGCAGCTTCACCAGAGCCTCGGCCAGCCGGCGGCCCTCGTCCACCTCCATGCCCACCACGAAGCGGCGGCCGGCAAGCTCGGCGATATCGTTACGAATTCCGCCGGCGTCAAGCCTTTGAATAAAGCTCTCGAAGTCGGCCGTCCTGGCATAATCGCCAAGCACCGATCGAATCGCTTCCAGAAAAGTGGACTTTCCCGAGGCCGCAGGGCCATGCACAAAGAAAAGCTTTTCTTCCGCGGTGGAACCGGTCAGGCTGTAGCCTACGGCTCGTTGGAGAAACTCGATCAGTTGGCGATCGCCGCCGCAGGCTTCTTCCAAGAACCGTTCCCACAGCTCGCTGCGGGCGGCAGGGTCATACCGCACGGGCGCCATGCGCGTGCAGTAGTCTTCTCGACGGTGCGGGCGAAGGTTTCCGGTGCGCAGATCAATCGTGCCATTCAGACAGTTCAATGTCCAGGGGTCGGCGTCAAATTGCTCCGGCAAAATCGGAATACCCGGCTCCGATTGAGCCGATACCAACGCCGCCCGCTTCCTGTCGGTACTCTCGGACCGGATCGCCCACAAGGCGGTCTGCTTCCTGCGTTCCGCATCCGGCAAACTCCAGGCAGCTTGATACAACTCCCTGGCAACGGCTTTGGCCAGCTCCATGACGCGGCCTGTTCGATCCGGTTCCCAGCGCCGGCCGCTCCAGATCCACCAGGTCTTTTGTGGGTGACAGTAACGCAGGTCTTTCCCGTGGCGCAGGACGAGGCGCTCGCCATTGCCTGAGTCGGTCAATGGCAACCGGACAAAGCGATCCTCAGGATCGGCCAGGCTGGAATCGTTTGAGGGTTCGGTCTGCGTAAGCTTGCGCCCGTCCGCTGCCCGCGGAGCCGCGCCGGTCTCCATGCCGAGCCAGCGTAGCGCGGTCTTGAGCACCTTCTCGTGGATCAGCTCGGCCAGCGTCGGGTATCCGGTTAGCTCCCCGCCCTCGCGGAAGCGCTCGAAGGTGTGCGCCACCTCGGCCTCGGCCTGGCGCAAGTCGGCGGCTGCGCCCCACAGGCAGCGATAGATGGCGCGCACGAACTGCGTTGTCTCTGCCTGGCTCCAGCCAGCGCGTGCCAGCAGGCCAGCCAGCGCCAGGAACGCCTCGTTGCGACTGCCCTCGCCCGGAAAGTGCCTCGCCAGCAGCGCCGCGGCTGCCACGCGCGAAACGGCGCGCTCCAGCGCGGCGGCAGAAACACGCGCAGGCTCGGGCCGGCAACCCGGCTCGAACCGCACCGGCTCGCCGCTCGGGTGAGTACTGGGAGGCACGATCGTTTGCGCGCCGGTCTCGCCGTGCCTCGACAAGCCGCGCAGTTCCGCCAGGCTTGCGCCGGTCAGCGGGCACTTGTACTGCCGCGTTGTCGGCGTCGGCTCGCACACATACATGGCATGCGAGCCAGGCTTGGATTCCCGGCCGTACCGGAAGGCGGTGTCCGGCAGCAGTTCGCGTGCGGCCGCGGCGGCTTCCGAGGCGTCCAGGTCCACGTCGGTCAAGCCGCCCACACCGAGAAGCAGGCCGACATTCTGCCCCCGGCCGTTGAAGTACTGCGGTATGTCCGCCAGCGTCAGGCGCAGCTTTTGCCACTCCGGCAGCACCGGCCGCTTCTCGCGATGGGGCACGGGTATGGGAGCGAAGCCGCGCCGGGCGTACTCGGCGGCCGCCTCAGCCACGCTCGGCGCCATACTCAGCCCCCGCCGGCGCGCCAAGAATCTCGGGCGTGACAAGGTACCGAACGGAATGGCCGAATTTCCTCCAGTAGAGGCCGCCATGGCCAGGCTTCGGCCAGACTCTTCCGGCTCGAAGGTCCTCCACCCGCCAGTTTCGCAGCGCACCCGGCGATATACCGATCAGCCGCGCCATTTCCGTATCTTTTACCCAACGGATTCCGCTTTCTCGCGTTGTCATAGTCCGGCTTCAGTTTACCGGCGAGTAACAAGCGAAAATCGTCGCCGCCCGAGTATCTGTTCGAGTTTTAAAGGGAAAACGAAGCGGCCAGGCGCGTGATCAGCAACTCTGTATGTTGGGGCTTCCAGCGAGCTGGGTCCATAAGTAGCGGTGCGGCTTCGGCGCCTGCACCTCCGGCACCTCTTGTAACACGCGCGGAACGGGAAGCGCCGGCGGCTTGCGGCGCAACGGCGGCGCCGTTGCTAACTCGATCACCTTTGCCACGCTTCACTTCCTGACGCGGAATTAGCGCCTCCGCTTTCTATACGCGGTTGTATGCTGTCCTGCGGCTGATTGGCGTTGACAAGCGGTGAATGGGCACGGCTCCCTCCGATTCCCACTTGCCCGCGCCAGAGCGCCCGCTCCCAAAGCCTTCGGGTCTGGTGGCTCCCGACTGCGCAAGGTGCGGTGAGCGCCCGCCACGGGGCCGGTTTCCGGGCAGCGCCCGGGGGACGATCTTGAGACCCGGCCACGCACACGTCCTGCGTGCGCAGCAGTGATAAGCTGGGGTAGGAAACGGGCCATGCGGGTGTGGTTGGTGTGCCTGCCGCTGGCTTTGATGGCCCAGTGGCCTGCGGAAATTTTCGAGCAAGGGGAACCCACTCCGCAAGGTGAACTGGACCGGTTGGTCTTCGCGCAGTGGCAGCGGTTGGGCATACGACCGGCGCGATTGTGTTCGGATGCCGTTTTTGTGCGGCGCGCCTACCTGGACGTCCTGGGAAAGCTGCCCGAGCCTGATGAGGTGGAACGCTTCCTGGGCGACAGCAGCCCCGACCGGCGCCGCCGCCTCATAGACCGCCTGCTCGAACGCGAGGAGTTCGCCGATTACTGGGCCATGAAGTGGTCCGATCTGCTCCGTGTCAAGGCGGAGTTCCCCATCAATCTTTGGCCGCAGGCAGCGCAAGCATACTACCGCTGGATTCGGGCGTCGTTGCGCGAAAACAAGCCCTATGATCAGTTCGCCCGCGAGCTGCTTACTGCAAGCGGCAGCAATTTCCGCGATCCGCCCGTGAATTTCTACCGCGCCGTGCAAAACCGCGAGCCCCGTGGCATCGCGCAGGCCGTGGCCCTCACTTTCATGGGCGCCCGCGCCGACAAGTGGCCGGCCGAGCAATGGGAGGGGCTGGCTGCCTTCTTTTGCTGCGTAGGTTTCAAGCCGACACGCGAGTGGAAAGAGGAAATCGTCTACTTCGATCGGACCAAGCTCCGCGCCGGACAAACGGCACGTTTGCCGGACGGAACCCAAGTCCGGCTAACAGGTGAACAAGACCCGCGCGCGCTTTTTGCAGCATGGCTGGTGGCGCCCGGGAACCCATGGTTTGCCCGCAATATCTCGAACCGCGTATGGTCATGGCTGCTGGGGCGCGGCATCATTCACGAACCCGATGACATCCGTCCGGACAATCCGCCGTCCCATCCGGAGCTTCTGGCGTATCTCGAGCGTGAGCTGGTAGCGGCTCGTTACAACCTGAAACACCTGTTCCGGCTCATCCTGAACTCGCACACTTACCAGCTCTCTGCCCTGCCCCGCGACCATCGCCCGCAAGCCGCTGAGCACTTCGCTTTTTACCCCTTGCGCCGGTTGGAGGCCGAGGTGCTGGCGGATGCCCTGTGCGCCATTACCGGCACCTCGGAAAGGTACGTAAGTCCCATTCCCGAGCCGTTCACGGTGATGCCAGAAGGACAAACTGCAGTTACCCTGCCCGATGGCAGCATCACGAGTCCGTTTCTCGAATTGTTTGGCCGTCCTCCGCGAGATACCGGTTTGGAGTCGGAGCGTAGCAACCGGGTGACGGCAGCCCAGCGGCTGCATTTGTTGAACTCCAGTCACATCCATCAGAAACTACAGAACAGTCCCAGGTTGCGGATGCTGGTGCGCAACAGCAAGGGTCTGCAACAAGTCGTAAATAATCTTTACCTGCTGATCCTTTCTCGCTATCCAACGCAGCAAGAATTGCAAGCGATAATCAGTCATTCGCGCTCGGGCGTTCCCGCGCGCGAGGCGATACAAGACCTGGCGTGGGTTCTGATCAATACCTCGGAATTCCTGTACCGGCACTGAGAGGAGGGAACCATGGGAGACCAAGGGTGCGGAATTTCGCGGCGCGAGCTGCTGTGCATGGGGGCGGCACTGGCGACCGGGGCGGCGGCGCGGGCCGCGCAGCCCGAGGCCAAGGCACGCTCGGTCATCCAGATATGGTTGTGGGGCGGGCCGGCCCATCTGGACACCTTCGACCCCAAGCCGGAGGCGGGCAATGACTACTGCGGCCCCTTCACCAACCCCATCGCCACGAAAGTGGACGGGCTGCGCCTTTGCGAGTTACTTCCTCTCCTCGCGCAGCAGGCGCATCGTTACTCGGTCATCCGCAGCATGACTCACGGCATCAATGCCCACGAGACCGCTTCTTACGTAGTGCAAACGGGGCGCATGCCGGGCGGCCGCGACGTCTTTCCTTGCGTGGGTGCGGTGGTGTCTTACTTCAAGGGTTATAACGCAGGTTACCGTGGCCTGTTGCCGCCCTACATTGTTTTGACGGAGCCCCAGGGGCGTTTTTCCGAGGCGGGTTTCCTGGGATCCCGCTACAAACCCTTCGCCACCGGAGGCAATCCCGCCGCTCCCCGCTTCGCTGTAGAAGGCATTGTGGCGCCGGGGATTTCCGACGGGCAACAGAAAGCCCGACGGGAATACCTCAAGCGCCTGGACGTGTTGTCGCAAGCGATGAGCCAGGACCCGCAATTGAGTGGGTTCCGGGAGGCAGGAGAGCAGGCTTATGACCTGATTCTGGGCGATGCGGGCAAGGTTTTCGATCTGAGTCAGGAGAAAGAACAAGTCCGGGAAGCCTATGGCCGTAACGTTTTCGGTCAATCCTGTTTGGTCGCCCGGCGCCTGGTGGAACGCGGCGTGCCCTATGTGACCATCAACTATCGCGGCTGGGACACTCACAAACAGCACTTTCAGGCCATGCGCCGCCTGCTCCCCGAACTGGACAGGGGCCTGGCCACCCTGCTGGAAGATCTCGATCAGCGCGGTTTGCTCAAGACCACGATTGTCTGGTGCGGCGGCGAGTTCGGGCGAACCCCGCGCGTGTTGTGGGAGCCTCCCTGGAACGGCGGACGCGGCCACTGGGGCAATGTGTTCTCGGTGCTGGTGGCCGGGGGCGGGTTCCGTGGCGGCTGTGTCGTCGGCTCCTCCGACGCCAAGGGCGAAGAGGTCAAGGATCGCCCCGTTTACCCCGTTGACTTGATCGCCAGCATTTACACCTTACTAGGTATCGATCCCCAAGCCCGCCTGCCCCACCCGCTGGGTCAGGACGTAAAGGTATTGCCGGCTCCCGGCGAAGTCCCCAGCGGGGGCATCCTTCGGGAGATTATGTAAGCGACATGATGCCCGTGCTCAGCCGAAAGAGGCAGCAGACGATCACCTTGTGGATCGTCGCATCTCTGTCGCTGCTCGCGCAGCAGCCTGCGCCCCACATCGGCTACGTGTACCCGGCGGGGGCTCGGCAAGGAGCGGAGTTGGAGATCATCGTCGGCGGCCAGTACCTGGCAGGTGCGCGCCGCGTCTATTTCTCCGGTACCGGCTTGGAAGCCGAGGTGGTCGGTTACGAACGCCCCCTGACTCCAGCCGAGGTGGCCAAACTGAGAGAACAGTTGCAAGAATTGGTTCAGAAACGGACCGAAGCCGGCGCCCGCGGGTCCCGGGAGGCCGTGTCCCAACTGGACAAACAGATCGCTGAACTCAAAGAGAAGCTCGCCGTTTCAGCACGCCGTCCTGCCAGCGCGGCCATCGCGGAAACCGTAAAGCTCCGCGTGCGCGTGGCGGTGGGAGCGCCGTCCGGACGGCGGGAACTGCGGCTGCTCACAAACGCCGGGCTGACCAACCCGCTGGGCTTCTGGATCGGACAACTGCCCGAATATTCGCGTCCGCCTGTCAAGGTCGTAACGGAGCCGGGCAGCGGCGTGCCCGTACTGCTGCGTCAGCAACGGGACCGCAGCGACAATGACCCTGTGGAGATAACCCTGCCCGCGATCTTGAACGGCCAGATCGGCCCGGCCAGCGTTCACCGCTACCGCTTCCACGCCCGTCGTGGCCAGCGCCTGGTTATTGAAGTCAGCGCCCGGGAACTGATTCCTTATATCTCCGATGCAGTACCGGGCTGGTTTCAAGCTACTTTGATCCTTCGTGACGCGGAAGGGCGGGAAGTGGCCTTCGCCGGGACTTATCGCTTCAACCCCGATCCGGTACTTTTGTTTGAAGTTCCCCGCGACGGCGACTATTTACTCGAGGTGCGCGATTCTCTCTACCGCGGCCGCGAGGATTTCGTTTACAGAATCCGTGCCGGCGAGTTACCCTTTTTGGCTGACATATTCCCGCTGGGCGGAAGGGCAAGCAAGCGTCTTACAGTGCAGCTTGCGGGTTGGAATCTCCCGACTTACCGACTGCGCTTGAAGCCGGCTGAAGACTCGCGTGAGATCCGCGTCCGGAAAGACGGCCTGTGGTCTAACAGCCGACCCTTTGTGGTCAGTCGCTGGCCGGAATTGTCAGAAAAAGAGCCAAACGACGAGCTGACCCGCGCGCAGCGGGTGAAGCTTCCCGTGGTGATTAACGGCCGCATCCAGGCAAGCAAGGATCGCGACGTTTTCCGCTTCGAAGGGCGCGCCGGGCAAACGATCGTCGCGGAAGTGTACGCTCGCCGCGCAGGATCGCCTCTTGACTCTTTCCTCGAGCTGCTGGACCCGGCCGGGCGGCCCCTGGCTTCCAGCGACGACGCCGAAGACCCCTCCGTGGCATTAGTTACTCACCACGCCGACTCGCGTCTGGAGTGGCGCTTGCCTGCCAAGGGGAGTTACTTCGTCCGGGTCAGTGATATTCAGGGCAAAGGCGGAGCGGAGTACGCGTACCGATTACGTCTCAGTGATCCAGTACCGGACTTTGAGTTGCGCCTGGCCCCTGCCAGTCTCAACGTGCGACGCGGGGCCACGGCCGTTTTCCGCGTGGCAGTGGTTCGCAAGGACGGTTTTGCGGGCGACGTAGCGTTGCGCTTGAAAAACGCGCCCGAAGGTTTTCGGTTGAGCGGCGCGCGAGTTCCTGCGGGTACGGACCAGCTGCGGCTCACCTTGACCGCACCGATGGCGAAGGCCGAAGAACCTTTCACCCTGCAATTGGAGGGCTGCGCCCAAATTGCCGGCAGGCAAGTCTGCCATGACGCCGTCCCGGCGGAAGATATGATGCAGGCCTTCGCTTATCACCATCTGGTCCCTGCCGAGCAATGGATGGTTCTGGTGCTCGGCGGCGCCTCAGGCCTTCCCTGGAAGCCTGCGGCGGAACGACCGGTACGTCTGCAACCCGGGCAGACCGCAACCGTGCGCCTGCCTTTGCTGAGCCGCAGGCTGGCAGAGAGACTTCAGTTCGAACTGGACGATCCCCCGCCCGGCGTCCGCCTGGAAGAGGTACACGCGGAGCGACAGGAGTTATTGCTCCGCTTCAGCCTCGACCCGCAGACCGCCAGGCCCGGGCTGCGCGGCAACCTGATCGTGAATGCGTTCCTGCTGGCGGCTCAAACCGCTGAGGGCAAGGCGAAGAACGTCCGCCGGCAGTTCGTCGGTCCGCTCCCGGCCATCCCCTTCGAGGTCGGCGCCCCTTAGCCGGGGCCGGCGCTCGCTGGTTTCTTGCGGAAGATCGCGATGGCTTCGATCTCCACCAGCAATTCCGGACGGCAGAGTACGGCCTGGACCGCCGTAGAAGCCGGCAGTGGGTCCAGGCCTTGTTCGCGGTAGAAGGCGGTGCGTTCCTCGTTGAAGGCAGCGTAGTCGCGCTCAATGTCCCGCAAGTAGCAGGTCGTGCGGACTACGTCTTTCCAACTGGCGCCTTCCGAGGCAAGCAAAGCAGTGATGTTGCTGAAGGTCCGGCGCGTCTGGGCGCGGAAATCGCCCACGTGGACCGACTCACCGCGCTCGTTGACGCTGGCCGTGCCGGATATGAACAAAATGACGATGTCACCCAGCTCGACGCGAATGCCACGCGAAAAAGAGCTGGGTCGCGGATAGTGATAGGCTTCGCAGAGCACCTCCGGGGCGCTGATGGCTTTTTTCACCACGGGTGCCCCTTCGACCCTTCCGATGATGTCGTTCAATGACACCTGTTTCTCCTCCGGATGCGTGCGGGACCTCCCGCCACGCTCACTTTTTAGTTTGACAAACCCGGATCGTAGCCGGCGCGCGGTGCATCGGGCCTCCCCCACACCTCTGCGCGCCGAAGCGGGTAGAGCTATACGTCAGGGCGACGGAAGACTAACAAACGATACCGTCATGAAATTAGGATAAAAGGCTAAATGGCACGTATCCTGCCTCAGGCCGGCTTTGGTTACCACTGACGTCGGGAGCTGCACGAGCGTGGAACGGGCGCGATGGTGCACAACAAGAACCTAATATTGGCATCTCCGATCATTTTTGGTCTGACCTTGGTCAGGAGACGCGTGGCTTACCCCCTTGCATTCGCAAGTAAAGGTGCAACGCTTTTGAGCTCGACAACATCGCATTGAGCCTGGCTCACGGCCATGGCTTTGCAAGCCCGTTCCCCGGTCCTTCCGTCGGCAGCACGGGTTTCCCCGCACTCGGTTCCATGATCTCCGCCATCGCCGCGCCACCGTGCTCCTTGTGCACAGAGTCGCTCCACGCTATGCGCCCGACCTCCTGAGACACAGTCAGGTTTCATTCACTATGCGGACCTACGCTCGTGCTGTTATACTGTCTTCCGAAGTTACGGCGTAGAGCCGGCATCGTTTGGTCCTAGCGACCGCGCCGTTTTGCCGGGTCGAACTCCGGTGAGTGAGAACCCATTCAACTCGCTAATCGGTCAGCGGATTTGCCTGCCCGGGCATTTCGATGGGCCGGTGACCCTGGAGGAGGCCCGGCCGCTCGGCGCCTCC